>Ga0172378_10001578_pt1 | contig 21102 bp, 16 predicted proteins | sample GrowelOW332metaG_FD_119755 | JGI IMG/M metagenome (GOLD analysis project Ga0172378, IMG submission 119755) | Groundwater microbial communities from an aquifer near a municipal landfill in Southern Ontario, Canada - Pumphouse #3_1 metaG | ecosystem: Environmental > Aquatic > Deep subsurface >... | reverse complement strand
TTGAGTGTAAGGACTGCCAGTGGGAATATGATCTTCTCAAGCCTGGAGACTGGCCTGAGCTGCTCCATCCTGATAAGCCTCTCTTCCTTTGTGGTGAGAGCCTTCATGATAGGTGGCTGGATGATGGGAACCAGGGCCATGTAGGAGTAGGCTGCCACTGCAATTGAGCCAAGAAGCTCTGGAGCAAGGCGGCTTGTCACATATATGGCTGTCGGTCCATCGGCTCCGCCGATGATTCCGATGGAAGCTGCGGCATAAAGGTCGAAGTTGATTCCAGGAATGAAGCTGAGCAAGAGGGCGCCAATCAAGGCTATGAAGATTCCAAGCTGAGCGGCTGCTCCAAGAAGAAGTGTCTTTGGATTGGCGATCAGCGGACCGAAGTCTGTCATTGCTCCGACACCCATGAAGATGAGAATCGGGAAGAGCCCGGAGTCTATTCCCGCTTCAAACAGGATCTTTATGAAGCCTGAGGCATTGTTGCTTGGATCAACGCCAGCGATATAGGCAAGAGGAATGTTGGACAGGATGCAGCCCATTCCGATGCAGACAAGGAGAAGCGGCTCAAAGCCCTTCTTGATTGCAAGGTAGAGAAGCAGGAATCCAACAAGGATCATGACTGCGTTTCCCCAGCCAAACCCGCCGGCTCCGAGGAAACCGGCGATTCCAGTCGACTGGGCAAGGTTCTGTAAAGCATTAAGCATTCTTGTTATCTCCCTTAGCCAATTATCATGAGCCCGTCATCGCTGCTGAGCTGCTGGCCTTGGCTTACGAGGATCTGGGTCACTGTACCTTCGCATGGAGCGAAAATCTCGTTCTCCATCTTCATGGCTTCCATGACCATCACAAGCTCGTTCTTCTTGACTTTCTGGCCTACCTTTGCCTCAATGCGAAGCACCAGGCCCGGCATTGGAGCCTTGACTGTAGTTCCACCTGCAACTGGAGCTGCTGCAACAGGAGCTGCTGGAGCTGCCTGAGAGGCTGGAGCTGCTTTCGGAGCTGCTGGAGCAACTGGAGCAACTGGAGCTGCTACGCCGCCGATGACAGCAAGCACGTCTCCGCTCTGAAGCTGGTCTCCGTTCTTCACGTTGATGGAGGTGATGACACCATCGCATGGAGCGAAAATCTCATTCTCCATCTTCATGGCTTCCATGACCATCACAAGCTGATTCTTCTTTACAGCCTGGCCGACCTTGATCTCAGTGCGGAGCACCAGGCCCGGCATTGGAGCGACGATGTCAGCTTGTGCTGATGAGACAGCTGGAGCTGCGACGGCTGCTGGCTGAGAAGCGGCATCGATGCCTTCCTTCACGCTGAGAGGATAGGAGACTCCGTTGACAATAGCCCTGTCGTTTTCAAGCTGGACAGCATAGGAGTTGCCATTGACAGTGACTGTGTAGGCGCTGGCTGCTTCCTTCTTGGCTTCACTCTTCACTTCGCTCTTGGCTTCATTCACGCGCATTCCGTTGACGCGGCTCTTGCCTGTCAGGAAGAGGATTCCCTTCTCCTTGCAGGATGCGGCGATGAAGATGTTCTCGTCTGTAATAGGCAGGCTGTTCTTCTTCAGCTCCTCGATTGCTGCGGCCTTGCCCTTCTTCGGGTCACGGTCGTTTATGTCAGCGCACTTCTCCTCTGTCGGCTCAAGCTTGAGCTGCTCGGCAGCGATCTTTACAACTTCTGGGTCAGGAGCGACTGGTGTCTTGCCAAAATAGCCAAGGACCATCTTTCCATAGCCTTCCACAATCTTCTTCCAAGGTCCGAACATGACGTTGTTGAATGCCTGCTGGAAATAGAACTGGGAGACTGGGGTGACAGAGGTTCCGAAGCCGCCCTTCTCGACGGTCTCGCCCATGGCCTCCACAATCTGTGGGTACTTGTCCATGAGATTGTTGTCCCTGAGCATCTGGGTATTTGCAGTGAGAGCTCCGCCTGGAAGAGGGAAGAACGGGATGTTTGGATTGACCATTGTGGCCTCTGGAGGCAGGAAGTAGTCCTTCATGCAATCCTCAAAGACTCTCTCGGCTTCCTGGACCTTGCTGATGTCGATGTCAAGGTCGTAGTCGGTGCCGCGAAGAGCATGCCACATGGTGATGATGTCTGGCTGGCAGGTTCCGCCTGAGCATGGGCTCATGGAGAGGTCAACCTGTGATGCACCAGCATCAAGAGCATTCATGTACTGCTGAATGGAGCAGCCTGCTGTCTCATGGCTATGGAAGACGAGGTTCATGTCAGCGCCAAGCAGCTTGCGGGCTCTCTTGATGGTCTCGTAGACCACACGTGGAGTGGATGTGCCGCTTGCATCCTTGAAGCACACGGAGTCGAATGGGATTCCGGCATCCAGGATCTTGCGAAGGACTCCCTCGTAGAAGTCTGGATCATGTGCTCCCTTGGCGTTTGGAGGGAGAGCCATCATAGTGACTGTCACCTCATGGCGAAGGCCTGCATCATGTATGGCACGTCCGCTGTCGATGAGATTGTTCACATCGTTGAGGGCATCGAAGTTCCTGATTGTGGAGATTCCATGCTTTGCAAAAAGGTCGGCATGAAGCTTGATGATGTCTCTTGGCTGGGAATCAAGGCCAACTACGTTGACTCCTCTGGAAAGGGTCTGAAGGTCAGCATCCGGACCGGCGACCTTGCGGAAGGTATCCATCATCTCGAAGGCATCCTCGTTGCTGTAGAAGTACAGGGTCTGGAACCTGGCGCCGCCGCCTGCCTCGAAATGGGTGATTCCAGCGTTGCGAGCAGCCTCGACTGCCGGCATGAAATCCTTTGTGAAAACCCTAGCTCCATAGACGGACTGGAATCCATCCCTGAAGGCTGTGCACATGAACTTGACTTTCTTTTTCATCAGGCTACTCCTTAACTATTTGCTTTTTGGGTTGCAGCTGCGATGGCTACGGCTATCTGATCATCTGCACTTGCGCTATTGACCTGCGCCTGGGTTTTTGCGGCTGCAGCTGGAGCTGCTGCCTCAGCTGCGGATATCCTGCGGCAAATGGCAGAGGTTGCCTTTGTCATGAAGATGAGCAGCGTAAGAAATACGAATACCACTCCAAGTCCAAGGCCAAGAAGAACCAGGCCATCTTGAAGCTGGCTTACTAGCAGGTCCCTTGGCATCTGGGCTAACGTTGAAAGTTGAATCATGGATGCTCCTTGTATTGTGGCAGAAATGCCATCAGTCACAAACTATAGCAAGCTTTGCTAAACGTTTCAAGAACACGAGAAAATCTTTCATCCAATGCAAGGCATTCTTAGCAGAAATATGTCCTCATTATAAATACATGGCAGATATTGACATATAAGAATTAAGGAGCGGCTTTTCCCAAGGCATCCTGATATAAATGCACTGCACAGGCTGAGTGCATTGTGAACAATGTGATGATATGTGGATAGCGCACAGGCCTGCTTGCCTTTCTCCGCCCCACAGGCTATCTTGAATCCAGGAGATTTCATGAAAACGCTTGAGAAAGGTTTTTTTCCTGATTACAAGGACAGCAAGGACGAAGATTGCCTTTGCTGGAAGGACGTTGGAGACTTGCAGGAAGGCTTCTCCTGCCCAATATTCTCGATACGGACAGTGGAGAGAGCTTCCTGCGATGGGCGAAGGGCTCCTTTCGTCCAGCAGGTCAGCAACGACTTTGTAACCATCATCCCCTATTTCAAGGGCATTGATGGAGTAGGGCGCTTTGTGCTTGTAAAGCAGTTCCGTCATGGATCCGGGAAGGTCACGCTGGAGTTTCCGGCAGGCCTTGTGGACCCTGGCGAGGACAGCCTTCACGCCGCGCTGCGGGAGCTCAGGGAGGAGACCGGACTTGAAGCCAGCAAGGCTTCGCTTCTTGGAAGAGTGAATCCTAATGCCGCCTTCATGACAAACAAGGCTAGCTTCTATCTGCTCGAGGGCTTGTCTGTCGCAGGTTCCCAGAGCCTGGATGCCAATGAGCAGATAGATATTGCAACAATTGACGAATCAGAGGCCCAGGAGGTCTTTGGATTGGATAAGTTCGACAATGGAATCATGCTTATGGCTCTTTGCCTGTACAATAGGTACAGACGCCATGAGAAGGAGAGAAAATGAAATCCAGAAACATCATCTTTATCGCATTGATAGCAGCATTGGCACTGCTTGCAAGCTGTGCAACGCCAAGATCAGCTGATTATGCCACAATAACAGTGGATGGATCAGGGTCAGTCAAGCTCAAGGCTGACGTGGTGACCTTCACGGTCCGCATCAGCGAGCTTGCCGACACCACCAAGGCTGCCCAGGATCTTGCAAATGCAAAGATTGCCAGGATACTTTCGCTGGTCAGGGCTGCAGGAATCGCTGATGAGGACATCAAGACAGGAAGCCTTTCAATCTATACCGACTATTCCTGGGAAGATGGAGCACAGGTCAGGCTTGGAGAGAGAGTGTCCCAGTCCTTGACCATAAAGAGCCGCGACCTTGAGGGCTTTGCCGGCTTGGTCGACCAGATTGCTGAAAGCGTGAGCGGGCTTGAATTCAACAATGTCATATTCGACAAGGAGGACAAGAGCGAAGCCTATGCCCAGGCTCGTGAGAAGGCCATTGCCGATGCCCAGTCCAAGGCAAAGGCCTATGCCGACGCTTCCGGCCTCAAGCTTTTTATGCCCATGACCATAAGCGAGGGTGGATTTGGGGTCGTGAACAGCTACAACTATCCGATGGCCCTCATGAAGGCCGACATGGCAGCTTCAGCAGAGTCTGCTGTCTCCACTGAGATCCCAAGCGGGGAGCTTTCGGTGACTGCCTCGATAAGCATCACCTATAAGGCTGTGCTATAGCTTTCTGAACCAGTAAAGCCTGCTTCCGCAGTCTCCGAGCACACGGGTTCGGCTATCGTACCCAGTGCCTGTGAACTGCGGATCAAGCTTGACTCCGGCATGCTTGAGCACGTCGCCTCCTATTATGGCGGTCGTGGTCTCAGTGTCCATGCCCCAGTTCTCGGCAATGTTGCGCTGAAGAGCCTTCCCATCCTCGATCTTGATGGGACTGACCCTGTTGATAAGCGATCCGAAAAGCCTTATGTCAAGCTTCTGCGGCCTGCTGGAAAGCTGGTAGGATGCATTCTCATCTGCCATGTACAGCCTGAGCATGTCGCCAGTGCTGTTTGGTCTGACATGGACCTGGAAGTCCAGGACAAGAAGATCGCCGCTGGCTGGATCCTCTACGACCCACATTCTTCTGTTTTCCTCTGTATCCATGCGATAGAGCCTGCCGTACTGAAGCGCCGGCCTATGCTCCTTGTAGTAGGCAATCTGTGCCTTGACCTGGCTTCTCTGAAGAGGGGTCAGGAGCCCTAGGTCCAGCTCGTAGCCAAGGTTGCCGAACGCAGCCACGTTGAAGCGTGTCTCGATGTCTGTGCTGCGAAGGCTCTGGTGGTTAGGGCAGGCAGACACATGGGAGCCCATGCACACCTGGCTGTAGCCATAGCTGGTGCCCTCCTGTATCCTTGTCCTTTGCAGGGCATCCGTATCATCGCTGGTCCAGACCTGATCGAAGAAGCACAGCATCCCAAGGTCGAAGCGGTTGCCCCCAGAGGAGCAGGCTTCCATCAGGACCTTTGGGAAGCGTGGCCTGAGAGCCCCAAGCACCTTGTATAGCCCTATCATCCATGAATGGAAGAAGCCCTCATCAGGATAGTCGGAGAAAAGCCTGTTCATGTCCCATTTCATGTAGTCCACATTCTCAAGGACCTTGGATATGGAATCGATTATGTAGGCCTGCACCTCATCGCGCCTGAGATCGAGCAGCAGCTGGCTGCGACCAAAGGAAGGATCCCTGCCTTCAAGCTGAACAGCCCAGTCAGGGTGCTTCTCATACAGCTCGCTGTTCTGGCTCACCATCTCCGGTTCAACCCATATGCCGAACATCATGCCTATCTGGTGGATCTGCTGCGCCAAGCCCTCTATTCCTTGGGGAAGCTTGCGTGGATTTGCTGTCCAGTCTCCAAGTCCCTTAGTGTCGTCTGTCCTTCTTCCAAACCATCCATCGTCAAGTACAAACAGCTCAATTCCAAGGGACTTGGCCTGATTAGCGAGCTTGATGAGCTTATCCTGGCTGAAGTCGAAGTAGGTCGCCTCCCAGTTGTTCAGCAGCACAGGCCTCTGGCGGTAGCGCCAGTAGCCCCTGATTATATGGCGGTTGGTGAACCTGGCAAAGTTGTCTGAGGCCTGATTGAGTCCCTTGTCGGAGTATGTCATGACAGCCATCGGGGTGGCAAAGCTCTGTCCTGGGCCTAGGGGCCAGGTGAAGCTGTCGTTGCCTAGAGCTGTAAGAAGGCGGACCTTGCCAAACTCGTTAGGCTCGATTATCTGCTGGTGATTGCCGCTGTAGACAAGGTTGATCCCAATGGCTTCGCCATGGCTTTGGGAGCAGTCAGGCCTCTTGAGGAAGATGCATGGGTTGTGGAAGGCAGAGGAGGTTCCGCATCGAACATTCCAGGACAGGGTGGCAGCCTTGATGTCCTGCACATGGACCTCGCGCTCCCGAGCCCAGGCTCCGTCAAGGCTGATGACCTGCCAGCTTGAGTCAAAAAGGTCAAGCTGAAGGCTTGCCAGGCCCTTGAGGGTTATGCTGGAGCCTGTGTTGTTCACGATTCGGCTTGCACGGGCTATTACATCCACCTCTGTGAAGGCTATGTAGTATAGCTCAAGGACAATAGGCAAGACCTTGTCTGCAAGGACGATCTTCAAGGTGGAGGCATCATTCTTGTCCCCTTCTGGGATTGGAGTGTGGCTTCCTGGATCGACTATGCCCTCGCTTATGGTGTGGCTCTGGTATACAAAGTCAAGGGTCCCAAGGCTGGTGCGCACGGCGCAGGCCCTGAAGTCGCCCTTGCCAGAGGCTGAGGTTTCAAGGCAGATGTTGTTCATGCACAGGCTCTTGCTCTGAGGGCTGTAGCAGACGCTGTTGCCTTGTCCTATGGAATGCTTGTCACAAAGCGCCTCTGGGTCCTGAGAACGAAGTATATGGCCATAATGGAGGTGCTCAAGATGTCCGGTAGGCAGAAGGCTGATCCAATAGGATGTTGATCTGGTATCGATCCTGAAAAGGCTTTTGTCAAATGATATGCTCATGGCTCTTATTGTATCACAGCAGGCCTTGGTTGTGGGAAACAGAAGAGCTGATTGGCTGGATCATCTTGACAAGAAACCTCAGATTGAAGGGTAATATCAGATAGGAAGAGATTATATGAGAAAGATTGCAAAGGCTTTGATGGTCCTGGCTCTGCTTGCATCTGCAGCAATGCCGCTGACGGCATTGGAGAAAAGCTCGTCAGCTTATGTCCACGACTTCTCCCTTTTCAGCGTTGCTGTCCTTTTCGTAGGCGAGAGAGGCTCGGTTGAGGCCTGCGGCTGCCTTTCCTCTGATCAGCTGGACAGATTCTTCCAGAACTGGGATAGGCCAAGCCCCTATTATCAGAAGGCCCTGGATGAAGGCCGCTATTTCATAATTGCCAAGGCTGATGCTGGGCAGGCAGCCGATGCCTTCTTCTTGGATATACAGTCCTACTTAGGACAGCCTAAAGATCTGGAGGTCTTGCCTGTCGCCCAAATCCAGGTATTCGACCATGACTTTGACGAGTTCAGCCTCACTGTCTATTTCGTTGGCAAGGAAGGCAGGATAGAGATGTGCAATTGCATGGGCCTTGAGCTGTTTGAGGATTTCCTGGCTTTCTCCAGCAGCCAGAGGCCTTCATATCAGAGAGTCTATGACAATGGCGACTACTTCCTGCTTGCCTTGTCTGACCCCTTTGCAGCTGTGCAGGATTTCTTCCTGGATGTCCAGGACTATCTGGATGGCCTTGAAGCGGGGACTGCAGATTTAGTGCTCCTATAGCCAGGCTGGCTTAAATATGCAAGTCAAGGCTTGTCAAAGAAAGCCTTTTCTGCTATTTTCTTAGTGCACATGGTGCCGTATCCAAGTGGTAAGGAAACGGTCTGCAAAACCGTCATGCGTTGGTTCGAGTCCAATCGGCACCTTTCAAGGGCTTCTGCTTGCAGGAGCCCTTGATCATTTTACAGCGCGTGTCATGTAGAAGCAGGGGATGTTGAAGGATGCAAGCCGTCCATCCTGGTTGGTGTCGCCCTCGATGTTCGTGAAGGTGAAGCCAGCGCGGATCTGCCCATCAAGCTGCTCCTCGATGGTGTGAGAGAACTCAATGGCATCATCCTCTTCCAGGAGCCTTCTGTTCTCAAGAGGGTCATAGGGAAGACGATTGGCAAGCTCGGACTCATCATCGGTGAATGCGAAGTTTATGCCGTTGTCCAGGCCACAAAGAAGAACGCCTCCCTTTCTCAGGATCCTATGGCACTCTCTCCATATGGGAAGCACCTGCTTGACATAGCAGTTTGATACAGGATGGAAGATTATGTCAAAGCTCTCATCTTCAAAGCCTAGAGGCTTGGTCATGTCAGCCTTGATGATTTCAATGCTGTAGTCCTCGCGAGCTGCAACCTCACGCTCCTTGGCAAGCATTTCATCAGAGTAGTCAAGCACGGTGCATATAGCTCCAAGCGCGCAGAATATAGGCATCTGCTGTCCTCCAGCCGACGCCAGTCCTAGAAGCCTCTTGCCCCTTAGATCTCCCAGCCAGCTATGAGGAACCGGCTTGGTCGGGGTCAGAAGCACGGACCACTGGCCCTGCTGAGCCTTCACAAAGGCCTCATGGCTTATGCTCTGGGACCATATCCAGCCTTCCTTGACCCACTTGTCGATCGCCTTTGAATTCACTTCTGTGTAGTTGATTTCATTCATGAGGCAATGATAGCCCAAGGCATGCATATTGGGAATAGAAAAAGGCGCATGAAACCATGCGCCCTTTTGTGTAAAGCCAGAAGCTACTTCCAGTTCTTCTCAATTCTCTTCTTCAAGGCCTTGCGATAAGCATCCCAGTCGGTGATTGGATGGCTTGCAAGACCTTCCTCGCAAGCTGCCTTTGCAACAGCGACTGCCTCCCACTCGATCACTCTCGGATCAAATGGCTTTGGCACGATGTAGTTGCGTCCGAAACTGAAGTGCTGTCCGCCGTAGGCCTTGGCGACTTCCTCTGGAACCGGCTCCTTGGCCAGTCCTGCAAGGGCCTTGGCTGCTGCCATCTTCATGCCTTCGCTGATCCTGGATGCTCTCACATCCAATGCGCCGCGGAAGATGAAGGGGAAGCCCAGGACGTTGTTGATCTGGTTTGGATAGTCGGACCTTCCAGTTGCCATGACGAGGTCGCTTCTTGTGGAGGTGGCAAGCTCATAGCCGATCTCTGGGTTCGGGTTTGCCATTGCAAAGACGACTGGGTCCTTGGCCATTGTCAGAAGCATATCGGCTGTCACGCAGTCAGCGACAGAGAGGCCCATGAAGAAGTCGGCTCCAACCATAGCCTCTGCAAGTGTCCTGCATGGCCTTGAGGTTGCGAACTCCTCCTTCTCAGCAGTCATTCCATTGGCTCTGCCCTTGTAGATGACACCCTTGGAGTCGCACATGACAATGTTCTCTCTCTTGACTCCAGCTGCAACGAACATCTTGGCGCAGGAGATTCCTGCAGCGCCAGCTCCATTGACAACAACGTTGATGTTCTCAAGCTTCTTGCCGATGACCTCGCAGGCATTCATCATGCCGGCTGTGGCAATGATGGCTGTTCCGTGCTGGTCATCGTGGAAGATTGGGATCTCGCAGCACTTGATGAGCTCCTGCTCAACCTTGAAGCACTCTGGTCCCTTGATATCCTCAAGGTTCACGCCGCCGAAGGTCGGGGTGAGGGACTTGACTATCTGGATGAGCTTGTCAGGATCCTTCTCATTGATCTCGATATCGAACACGTCGATGTCAGCGAATCTCTTGAAGAGCACTCCCTTGCCTTCCATGACAGGCTTTGAGGCAAGAGGTCCACGGTCGCCAAGGCCGAGGATGGCTGTTCCGTTGGATATGACAGCCACTAGGTTTCCCTTGGATGTGTACTTGTAGGCATCCCCGGGATTCTTCTCAATCTCAAGCACAGGCTTTGCAACGCCTGGTGTGTATGCAAGCCCTAGGTCCTGTGCTGTCTGGCAGGGCTTTGTGGGCACTACGGAAACCTTTCCTGGAACTCCATCCAGGCAATGATAAGCCAATGCTTTATCTCTTAGTTCGTCCATTTCTCTTCTCCTTTACTTATTCTCAAAATCCCAATGATATTCCATTGACCAGCGATCGCGAAGGGTTGTCATGACTTTCTGAAGGCTTGGAGGCACTGGGCATCCATGCTCGGTGCGGTACTGGCGTGCAAGCCATTCCTTCTCTCCGGCAGTGTAGATGCGCTCACATCCTGGAGCCTTGCGAGAGGCTCTGAGCTCCCTGCTGATCTCTCCTACGATTCTCCTGCAGACATCCAGGCCCATGAAGAACTCTGGGTTGATGGCCACAAAGAAATGTCCAAGCGGATAGGGGATGGCCTTTTGATCCTTGTCAAAGCCATTGAGGGCCTTCATGAAGGCTCCATCCTGCAGGCAGGCTGAAAGCATCTCCACGACAGTGGCGTAGCCATAGCCCTTGTAGCCGCCGGTGGTCTCTCCAAGCCCTCCAAGGGGGGTGAGTGCAGCCTTGCCTGTGGTAAGGTCGACCAGGACCTGCTGGGTGTCGGTTCTTGATTCGCCGTTCTCATCGATGACCCAGCCTGCAGGAAGCTGCTTGCCAGCTCTTCCGTAGACCTCAATCTTGCCTCTCTGAGTTACGCTGGTGGCGCAGTCGAGAACAAAGTCAAACTCCTCATCGCTTGGGAAGCCCCAGGTCATTGGGTTGGTTCCAAGCATGTTCTCCACTCCAAAGGTTGGAGCGATGGAGGGCCTTGCGTTGGTTCCAGTGAGGCCGATCATGCCAGCCTTTGTAGCCATGGTTGCATAGTAGCCTGCGATTCCATAGTGGTTTGAGTTTCTCGCCACAACCATTCCGATTCCATACTTGCGAGCCTTCTCGATAGCCATGTTCATGGCCTTAAATCCGACAACGTGGCCCATGCCATTATGTCCATCGAGGACAGCTGTCGCCATGTTGTCCTTGAGAATCTCAATATTGGTTACGGGATTCATGATGCCCTTGTCGATGCGATCGATGTAGATCGGCTTCAGCCTTCCGATTCCGTGGCTGTCAATGCCTCTCTTGTCTGATTCAATGAGCACATCGCCAATGATCCTTGCATCTTCTGCTGGAATCCCTGCATGCTCAAGGCTCTCGATCATGAACTTCTCAAGTTCATCAAAGGAGAGCCATGCACAATCCTTATACTCGTCTGCGTAGGCCATAGTATTCCTCCTGCCCTAGTCTGCCATTATCACCTCAGGAAGCCCTTCCTTGCCTTCCAGCAAGGCTGCTCCTGACCTGTCCGTTATTATTGCATCGACGCTTTGCGCATCGACTGTCTTATAGTTGCTCACCACTCCAAGCTTGTTTGCCGTTGCAACCACATAAACCATGCCGCTTGTACGCTCTATCATGGTGCGTGTAGTGATGGCCTCCTCGTATATAGGAGTTGTAAGGCCATGCTTCAGGGAGAATCCATCCACCCCAATGAAGCTCTTCGAGGCCCATATGTTGTCAAGCACCAGGGCACTCATCGGCCCGCTGACCGACCTGGACCTCTCTCTGTAGATTCCACCTGTGAATATCAAGGTGCAGGCCATAGGCGTCTTCATGGCCATGGTGATTGCATCTATGTTGTTTGTGATGATAGTTATCTTCTTGAGGCTGGCAATCAGGGCCTGGATGACGCAGGCCGTTGTGCTTCCGCTGTTCACGCATACCGTGTCGCCATCCTCCACAAGAAGGCTGGCCATGCGAGCAATGGCCTTTTTCTCAGCCATGAACTCTGAAGCCTTCTTGCTGTATTCAGGCTCCTGGCTCAGGCTTCTCTCAAGGATTGCCCCGCCGAACTTGCGTTCAAGCAGGCCCGAGTCAGAAAGGACCTTCAGGTCCCTTCTGATTGTAAGCTCACTGACTCCAAAGGCCTTTGCGAGGCTGCTGACCTGGACATTGCCGTCCTGGTTTATCATTGAGATTATCTGTTTCTGCCTCTGAGCTGGAATCACTTTTGAACCTTTATGAATTAATATGTTCGCTTTTGAACGATTATGATAATAGGAGATGGAGGCCTTTATGTCAATATGCTCTTATAAGGACTTTGGTGTAACGACGCTTGCAAGCATCTTTATCAATGCTTCAGGGGAGAAGGGCTTGGCTAGGTGCTCATTCATGCCAGCTTCATAGACTTTCCTTATGTCCGATCTCATGGTTCCTGCTGTCATGGCGATGATAGGAATCAAGGCAGCATCTGGACGATCCATAGCCCTTATGGCTCTTGTAGCCTCAAGTCCATTGACCTTAGGCATCTTTACGTCCATCAGGATGGCATCGAAATAGCCTGTAGGGGAGGTGGAAAGCTGGTTGAGCGCTTGCTCTCCGTCGATGGCCTGCACTGCGTTCATTCCGGCAGCCTTGAGTATCTCCACAGCTATCTCCATGTTCATGGCGCTGTCCTCTGCAACAAGTATGGTCCTGCCCTTGAGATTCTGGCCAAAGGATCCATCAGCTGGCTTTGCCGCCCTGGTCTGCTTGCTTTTAAGCCTTCTATCAAGCACATCAAGGAAGGTCGATGCAAAGAATGGGCTCTCAAGAATCTCATCGGCATCAGGGACAGCATCGGGATAATCGCAGAAGGCTATCAGAATTGCATTTGGCTGAAGTGTTCGTATACCAGTCATGCCCTTTGCTGCTGACTCATCTGCAATGACAAGGTCGAACTTGGAAATCTTGCATGCATGAAGGGCCTCATTTAGGCTGGATGCAAGCCGTCCTTTGATCTTGAGCTTGCCTAGGATCCATTCAAGGCCGCCTTGCATAGAAGGATTCATGATGCTCAGGAGCTTGAGATTCTGATATTCAGGCATTCCAAGCCGCTGTGAGTCGTTGAGCAGGCTGATGAAAAGCGTGAAGGCAGGCTCGCCAGCCTTCTCATTGGAGACTTCCAGCTGTCCTCCAAGCTTCTCTGCCATGGACCTGGCTGCAGGAAGGCCGAAGGCCTGGCCTTCGTCATTGGCCTCCACGCCATCGAGGATGCTTGAATCAAGGTGCATGGACGGGCAGGTGAAGCTGATGCGCACGACAAGGTCCTGCTTCTGGTCAGAAAGGCCTTGCTGACTGACCTCCAGCTCCATTTTGCTTCCAGGAGGTGTCTTGTTCAAGCTGTATGAAAGAATATTGGAAAGTATGTGGACCAGCTCAGCCTTTCTTCCAAAGACCTGATCTGAGCATCTTGGATCTACACTGGTCCTGAATGAGACCTCCTTGCTGCGGCAAAGGCTTCTGTACTCGCGGATCACCTCAAGCAAGGTCTGCGAGAGGCTGAACGGGCTGTCGGAGAGCTGGTCAGCACTGGCGCTGTCAGCGCTTAAGGTGCTGGTCATCACCCTGCAGAGCTGGCCGCATGCCGCCAGGGCCTTTTCAATATAGGCTTGCTTGTCATCCTTGGTCTTGGCTAGGTTCAGATAGCCCATTATGGAGTTCAGGGGGTTTCGCATATCAAAGCTGATCCTTGAAGTGAGCTTGGATTTGGCTTCATAGGCGCTTTTTGCATTGGACAATGCCGTTGCCAGCATGTCATTTCGCATCTTCTCCGCAGATACAGCATCTGTGTCATCGCTTCGTGCAATGACAAGACAGTCGCGGCTTGAGTCAAGATAGCAGATCCTTATGGTCTTTATGCGCTTCATCGGACCTTCAGCAAACTGGCATCGAAGCTCAAAGGGCTTGTCAGCATCCAGGATGGCAATGACATTCTCAAAGGCCATGCTCTCAATGTAGCTCTTCTTGTCCATAAGATCCGGAATGGCTGATGCATCCTCGTTGATCAGGGCTGTATAGTGCTTCTGGGCAATCTTGCCGCCATAGAACGTGCATTGCTGAGTGGCCACCTCGACGTAGCCAAGGTAGTCGAAGGCCTGCCTGTTTGCCCAGTCGTTGACCTGTGACAGGCGGACCTCGGTATCTATGTCCATGACAACCATGACAGCCTCGATGTCATCTGTCATCGGGTTCCGGGCTGTATTGATGGTCGTCCTGCACCAAATGGACCTTGAGCTCTCCTGCAGGTTGATCTTGAATTCCTCCTTGAAGAAGGCAATGCCATTTTCATAGCTCTCAAGAAGGTTCTTCCTGTTCAGCACTGATGAAAAGACCTTGCCCATGCTCTTGTCCTCTGTCCTGGAGATGCAGGCGCTCAAGAAATCATCTACATTGTCAGTCCTGGATATCAGCTTGAGGTAGTTGCTGGGCTCGCTGAGAAGCACATCGCGGGTAAGGTTCAGCCTGGCTGAGCCTATGATGGTCTTGGATTCGGCTGCCTTGGAATCGATTGTCTGCTGGTAGCTCTTGGCTGCATCCAGCTGTGTTGTCATGTCAGAGAACAGGGCAAGATGAAAGGTCCTGTCATGCTTGTCTATGAAAGCAGCAGTCAGCTTCACAGTTCTCTGCCCGCCATCTCTGAGGCGTATGTGGATAGAAGGGAAGCAATAGGTTCCGCCTTGCTGGCAGAGCAGCTCATATTGCTTGCGAACAGCCTGCCTTTCCTCGGAAGGAAGAAGGGAGATTGGGTCCTGGACCTCAAGCCTGAATTGCTCGCGGTCATAGCCGATCAGCTTGAAGAACCGGTCGTTTGCATATGCCACAGTCACTTCGCCGTCAATGTAATGAGCCTCGATAAGGCCGCTGGAGATGCTGGAAGCCAGGGCATCGAAGCTGTTTTCAATGCTTCTGCGCTGCCTTGTCTCCATCACAACAGCCTGTATGCAGATGATCAGCATGACAAGCACAATGGCCAGGATGATGACCAAGAAGGCAAGATGCTGATTGTTTAGCGAGGATGCCTTTTCCACGAAATAGGACATAGGGTTGACTGATATGATTGCCAGTGAGCTTTCTATGCCTATATCGACGATAGGATTGAGGACAGCAAAGAGCTGCTTGCCATTCATACTGAACCTGAAGGAAGCGGCCTTGTTCTGGCCTAGCAAGGCCTTGAGGTCACGAACGCTTGCTCCATCAGCAAAAGCTTCAGAAGGTATGTCCTCCATCCAGTTTTCCAGCTTAAGCAGCTCAGTGTAAGGCTCCAGCAGCCTGCCTTGGCTGTCGACAAGGCGGCTTATTCCCTTATCCAGTCCCAGTGACTGGCTGTCCATGGCGCAGTATATGATGCCTTCAATGGAATTCTTGATTATCACTGGCACGCTGATTACAAGAAAGCGGCCTTCTTCATTGAAAAGGGAGTAAATGCTGGCCCGGCCTTCCAGGTTGCTGTAGTAGGCATCCGCTTCGAAGAAGGCATTGTCTGTCGAATCATTGTACGGGACATAGCTGAAGTGCTTGAAGCGGCTTTCCAGAGCAGCCTTGGAGCAAGCCTCCTGTGCCTGGATGCTGTCAACGCCCTGGTCTGCAAGAAAGTCAGCAAGGGCTTTTGCAACAGCGATGCGAGTTGAGATGGACTCGGATACCTGGCTTGTATGTATGCTGGCTGAGGAGATTGCCTGAACTGCCTGGTCCTTAAGGCTGTCGCTTCTTTCGGTGATTTCATGGAGCACAAATAAAGTGAAGACAGCGAAGGATAAGGCAATCAGCGATGAGAACAAGAGCACATGACTGGCCTTGGATTTCAAATGCAGCACCTTCCTGCCAGCATTATAAGGCTATCAGCCTTCATAAGGCAAGAAGCCTACTTGCCCTTGCCCTTCCTTGCCTTCAGGAAAATGATTATGCCTGCACCAGATACAACAAAGGCCCCGCCAAGGATCATGATGAATGCTGTCATGATTTCCATTGGCCCTGTCATGCCCTCGCGCTGAAAGAAAGGATCCATCCCTCTTGTCATGCTTGCTGTCGCTGCCCGGGCTACTGCACCCATGGCTATGAAGAGGGCTCCTGCTATGGCCATGTAAAGCCCGCCAACCCATCCATATCTTCTTATCATGCGTCCGATGAAGCCGGTGGCTTGTGAGAAGCTGTCGCTCTTTTCAGCTGTCTCTTCGCTTTCGCTGCTGTCCAGAAGCCAGTCTGCTGACACTCCAAAGACCTCGGCAAGGGTCTTGAGCTTGCCTACTTCAGGTTCGCTCTCTCCAGTCTCCCACTTGCTTACTGCCTGACGGGAGACATCGAGCAAGGCAGCCAGGCTCTCCTGTGACAGCCCTTTCTTCTTGCGACAATACAGTATCTTCTGCGATAGGTTCATTGAAAACCCTCCTTGATGAGCTGAATGTTACACGAAGGCCACGCATAATTCTATCAACTGAAGCTGGAATATCCGCAACTGGAGGTGGAAATTCCGCAACTAGAGCCCAAGAGCCTGGGAAAGGGCTGACTTCATCTGCTCCAAGGCTTCTGAGAACTGGGACTGAAGCTTGTCTATGTAGGTGTCGCAAAGCTTCACAAACTCTGGGTCATTGTCAGGGTAGGTCCCCTTCTGCTTAGCCATCTGCTGATATTGGTCCTTGAGCCTCTTGAGGAGGTCGGCCTTTGCGGCTATGTATTGGGCGAAAAGCCCTTCAAGCTGCGAGAAGGCTTCCTGGGCTTCCTCGTTCTGCGGGCTGGCAAGGTTCATCATCTGTCCAAGCCTCTGCAGCCTGTCTGTGTAGTATTCATTGGATGGAAGGCTGAGATTGGCCACTACGGTCTCCAGGATCGTCCTGGATGCCAGGGCCTTGTTCTCCATATCATCCAGGGCCTTGAGGAATGCCTCTTCGGTCATGGAGTAATCAATGAGGAAGCTTCCTGCAAGCTTTCTGCTCAATGTAAGAAGCTCGTCTCTCTTGAGCTTCTCAGGATCCACTTTTATGTCCTGGGTCTTCTCCAGGGCTATCTCCCATGCTGACTTGATTCTTCCCATATGCAACTCCTTGCTTGCTTCATTTTTCAAGTTACTCAATTTGCCTTCTTAGGGCAAGTGAGAAAAATGGTAAAACAACATCATTATGATAGTCTAGAAAAGTCATTTCTGATATAGTGCATGCATGGAAAAGCTATTCTACCTAGAGCCAGAGAGAAAGAGTCTTGAAGCTGTGGTGACAGAGGTGCGTGCCTGTGACCCGAAGGGGCTTTATCCTACATTCCTTGATCAGACTATCTTTTATCCTGAGTCTGGCGGCCAGTGTGGGGACATCGGGTCCCTGACAAGGCTGGCTGATGGTCTTGAGCTCAAGATCGTCGATTCCCAGAAGGAGGACGAGCATGTCTGCCATCTTGTTTCTGGAAAGCTTGAGAAAGGCGATAAGGTTGTCCTGAACCTGGACTGGCCGCATCGCCTTTTTTATATGCAGGAGCATACGGCCCAGCATATCATCAGCGGGCTTCTTTTCAGCCAGTTCTCAATAGGAACCCTTTCAGTCCATATGGGGCAGGACGCTATCGCCATTGAGACAGACAAGGCTATTATAAGCCAGGACATCATAGATGGCCTGGAAGCAATGGCGCAGTCAGTGGTGATTGAAGGCCATGAAGTCAGCATGTACGAGGAAAGCCACGAGGAAGCTGAGGCTGAAGGCCTTAGAAGAACCATCAAGGTAGACGGGCCTGTGAGGCTTGTGAGAATCGCCGGCGTGGATCTGATTGCCTGCGGCGGCGTGCATGTAGGCAACACCAGGGAGATACAGGCAATAGAGTATTCTGGATCTGAGAGCATCAGAGGCCATGCAAGGCTGTTCTTCAAGGTTGGCCAGAAGGCCCTTGAGGCGCGCAAGGCTCGACAAAAGGCTGTCATGGCTCTTGAAAGGATGCTCAGCTGCTCCACAGAGGAGCTGGAAGCCATGGTTCTAAGACTGATCGACCAGGCCTCCGAGCAGAAGAGAGCCTATTCCAGCTTGCTTGCCCTATATGCCTCCACCTTGATCCAGGGTCCTGTGACCTTGCTTGATCTTACGGGAAAGCCTGGCTTCGATGGGCTTGGGCAGGCTTCGAAGGACCTCGATGAGCTTTGTCTCTGCGCTGTGGATGGGAACCGCTGGCTGATGGTGCTCAAGGGCTCCTATGAGAGCCTTGACTACCGCAAGGCCCTTGTGGCGAGCCAGGCCAAGGGGGGAGGGAAAAAGCCCATGTACCAGGGCTTCTGCCCCGATCCCAAAGCCCTTCTAGAGGCCTTTTCAGACTTGATCAATCAATGCTTAAGGAGCTGATATGAATCTTAAGGACTTTGAAAGAAAGGAAGCTTCACAGGACGTGCTTCGACTGTACGTAAGCTATGAGGATGTGCATCGCCTGGTCAAGAGCGCGGTGAGAAGGATGCAGGCTGACGGCTTCGATCCTGACCTGATCGTCGCCATTGGTTCAGGCGGATTCATCCCGGCCAGGATCGCCAAGACGTTCCTGAACAGGCCAATCTACACTGTGGGCATATCATACTATGGGATGGACCACAAGCATCGAGCATACCCTGAGAAGATACAGTGGATTGAGGAAGCCCAGAAGCTTCTATGTGGAAAGAAGATACTGCTCATCGATGAAGTCGATGACACAAGAGGCACGCTTTCCTATTGCCTTGGAGAGCTATTGAAGTACGACCCGATGGATATAGCGGTGTGCGTCCTCCATAACAAGCTCAAGGAGAAGGAAACGCAGTTTCCGCCCCAGATCAAGAGATACTATCCAGCTATGGAAGTGGGTGATGTGTGGATAAAGTACCCTTGGGATGCTGATGACATAGACCAGCATAACCTGCTTGCCTGCGAAAGATAGCTAGTCAAGCAGGCTGATGGCAGCCTGCCTGATGGCTTGGGCCTGTGGGAAGCTGAATTGCTCAATAGGCCTGGAAGCTCCTACAGGAGCCAGGTCCCCACCAAGCCTTCTGATGGGATGGCGCAGGAGTCCAAACAGGTCCTGGCTTTCGCTCAGAGCCGCTGCGGCCTCTGCAGCAATGCCGCCGGTGACCGGCGGATCCTGCACTATCAGGACCGCCTTGGTCTTGACTGCACTTTGGATCAAGGTCCTGGTATCCATCGGCATCAAGGCTGAAAGCTCAATGACCTCTATGCCTTCCAGGCCTTCTATGGCTTCCATCACGGTGCGAGCTGCCTTGGCGTAGGTGATTATCGTAAGCCTGTCGCCTTCCTGGAGCTTGATTGCCTCGAGGGGCCTGAAGTCCCTTGATAGGTCGCCAGATCTCTTGTACATGGCTTTGCTCTCGAAGAAAAGGATGGGGAAATCCTGCTTGGAAGCCCAGTGAAGAAGCCTCTGGGCCTCATCAGGGAAGCTTGGAGCAAGCATTGTCAGGCCGCTTGTGTTGGCAAACATGGCCTCGGGGCTTTGCGTATGCTGGGGACCATGCCCGGTTCCAGCGCCTTCTGGAAAGCGGAAGACTACCGGACAGGTATACTGGCCTCCTGTCATGTAGTAGATCTTGGCAGCATGGTTTATGATGGCATCGCTTATCAGGGTGGCAAAGTCTGCATACATTACCTCGACTATCGGCCTAAGGCCGGTCATGGCAGCCCCAACTGCCATGCCTGCAAAGCTCTCCTCGCTGACAGGGGTCTCGAGAACCTGGCTGTCATGCCTTGAGTACAGGTCTCCTGTGACCCCAAAGCATCCGCCATATAGCCCGATGTCCTCGCCTATGAGCACAGCCTTCTCATCGCTGTAGAGCATGAGCTCAAGACCTTGCCTTATGCCTTGGGCGAAGGTGAGGCCCATAACAGGCTCTATGGGCTGAACCGGCTTGATCGGCGGATTGACCAGCTCAAGCGCTTCTGATTCGCTCAGCGTATCCCCAAGCTTCTGCAGTGTCCTTGCCAGGGCATCATCCATGATGGAGCAAGCCTCTGCCTGCATCTGCATGAACTCCTGCTCTGTCAGGTCCCCTTGGGCTATGAGAGTGCTGGCAAGGCGAGCGATTGGGTCCTTGAGAGACCACTCCTTTTCCTCTTCCCTTGAGCGGTAGAGCCGCTTGTCGTTCTTGCTGTGGCCCTTGAGCCTGTAGGTTGTCGCCTCTATGAGAACAGGAAGGCTGTTCTCCCTTATCCAGGATAAAGCCTCCCTTGTCGTGGTGTAGACAGATTGCAGGTCGTTTCCATCTATCAGATAGGTCCTTACGCAGTAGCCCTCAGCCCTTTGGACTGGAGTTGAGCAGGATACCTTGTCTGATTTTGCGCTCATTGCGTAGCCATTGTTCTCGCAGAAGAGAAGAAGCGGCAGGGAGAAGACCTGGGCAAGATTCATGCACTCGGCAAGGGTTCCCCTGTTTGCAGCTCCATCTCCGAAGATGCACACGCTTACAGCTCCGGTTCCAAGCCTTTTCTGGGAAAGGGCTGCACCGGTTGCCAGCGGTATTCCGCTGCCGACAACAGAAGAGGAGCCTAGGTTGTTATGAGCTTTGTCGCTCATGTGCATCGATCCGCCAAGACCCTTGCAAAGCCCGTCGCGAAGCCCGAAGATCTCGCAGAACATTGCATAGGGATCGCTGCTGCGGCATATGTTGTAGCCGTGGCAGCGATGTGTGGTGGTGATTAGGTCACGGTCCTCCATGGCCAGGCAGACTCCTGCCTGGCAAGCTTCCTGGCCGGTGGCAAGGTGAGTGGTGCCGAGCCTATAGCCCTTCTGCACAGCTTCTGAGAAGACCTTTTCAGTGAGATTCTCAAAAGCCCTGGACCTTAGCATCCTATCCAGTGCGCTGATGGCCAGGCGGGAATCCATGGCTACTTGGTATCCAGCTCGACTAGGCTGTCGACATTGATCTGGGCTGCAGTCGTAGGCACTGCTATTCCCCAGTTCTCAAGAACCTGCGGATGCACTTCGCCGAAGAATCCAATCTTCCGGCCCCTGGCGTCGATTATCGTGGCGCACCTGCCTGGGATGAAGCGTGGATCGTTCTCCAGGGTCTGCAGTGTGTAGTCGACCTTGAGGAAGTAGAGCAGGGTGTTGATTATGCTAGAGATGTCGTTGTAGCCTGAGACTGCATCGCTCTTGAGCATTCCCAGCGTGTTGCTTGTAAGGGTTCCGCTGTCATTGCCATCGAACTTCTCAACAGTCTTGCCTACCTCGAAGATGAGATGAGGATAGACAGCCTGGGAGCTTGCGGCCTCGCTTTC
>Ga0172378_10001577_pt1 | contig 21113 bp, 14 predicted proteins | sample GrowelOW332metaG_FD_119755 | JGI IMG/M metagenome (GOLD analysis project Ga0172378, IMG submission 119755) | Groundwater microbial communities from an aquifer near a municipal landfill in Southern Ontario, Canada - Pumphouse #3_1 metaG | ecosystem: Environmental > Aquatic > Deep subsurface >... | reverse complement strand
GTAGTTGTTGCCCAACTTAAGCCATCCGCAGAACCATCGGCTTCTGAAGAAACATAATAAACGTTCTGCGCCTGAGCAGACATAAATGCCAGAACGAAGAATATAAACAAAAAGTTGATTTTTTTCATGATATATAATTCAAGGTTTTAATTAACTAAATAATTTATTTGAAATGCTAATATTCCGGAAACTACAATTTTAAAAAGAAGAGTAGTTTCCGGGTTAAAAAATTCAGCTGTTATAAACTATTGGACTATAATTTTATAAGTCGTTCCCGAAACATTTACAAGATAAATTCCTGAATTCAATGAGAAATTTGTTGAACCGGCACTCTCTTTTTTAGATACCATTTTTCCGGTAACATCGTATATAGCAACATTACCTTTTGATTTCACAATTAATGAACCTTTTCCGATACTAAGAATATTTGATTCTTTAGAAATAGTTGATGAAATACCGGTTGTTGGTGAAAATTCATATGCACCCATATCAATTGTTGTTGTTACTATACGGGTATGATTATTCAAATCTACAGACGGATATAAATTTGTATCATAAGCCGTATTGTCCCCTGTATTTTTGCATGGACTTGAAGTAGTCAATGAAAAATCGATTGCTGAAGTAAATAATGGATCAGCTGCTATAATACTATTTGTAAGAATCGGTTGATAGGTATCACTGGTTGAGCTGACAGAAGCAACATTGTAGCAGGAATTTGTAACAGTACTTACGGAAGTTGAAGTGATATTGTGTGATGCCAGTCGCAAATCCATATTTGTTCCACCATTATTTACTGTGTTTCCCCATATAATACAATTTTTCAAAGATCCTGTCGCTACAGCAACACCGCCAGCATCACTGGCATTATTGGAAGAAACAGTATTATTCACAATCGTTGAGTTAATGACCTGAGTAGCTGATCCTAAAGATGCGCCACCAGTACCAGATGCACCGGTATTGGCAGAGATAAGGCAGTTAACAATATTCCCGTACTTGTAAAATTGAAAACCTCCGTGTGCTGTAGTACCGGTATTATTTTTAATTATACTATTACTAATTGAAGTAATTTTGGTGGCACTAGCGTTATATATAAATACACCGCCGGCTCTAACGGCAGTATTGTCCCGAATTATACAATTATTAACATCTACTTCTGGACTTGACCCCATTATATATATACCTCCACCGCCATATGAACCTGAAGTGGTACCGGTAGAAGTGTTTCCATATATTTCACAATACTCAATAGTCGCAGGTGTAATTGGTGCTGTATATGCTTCAAGATAAACGCCACCTCCATTTTGGGCTGTTGCACCGTGAACTTTACAATATCTCAAAGTGCCTTTTCCTTTTATGTGAACGGCTCCACCATATTTACCTGCACCATAAGCAGCGGTTGAAGAATTTTTGCTTGCATCTCCACCAGAAATATCAAATCCAATGAACTTAACAGTACATTTATAAATCGTGATTACTCTTCCCAAAGCGGCATTGCTTTCATCTACCGGAGCATTCAAAAATGTTCCAATAGTTGTGTTCTCATTTACAGTTGGTAAGTTGGTTTCAGATTCTGTTCCTTCGCAATTTCCGTAAAGGGTAACATCGTTTTTTACATCAAATAAATATCCCAACCCTGAAATCGAACCACTAACTGTCGTTTGAGCTGCCGAAGGAGCTGTATACGTTCCTTTTTTCACGAGGATAATATCAGTACTTGTACTTGTTGTTTTGGCTATAGCTGCTTCGAGAGAAGTTGCATATGCCCAACTACTACCATCAGCTGTTCCATCAGCTTCGGCAGTTACATAATAAACATTCTGTGCCTGAGTAGACATAAATACCAGAGCGAAGAATAAAACCAAAAAGTTAATTTTTTTCATGATACAAATTTTAATTGTTAATTAATAAAGTGGTTTGTTGATTTGAAATTATTATTTAATTGATACTTTTATACTTGTAGAACTTCCATTAGTTCTGGTAAATCGAACCAGGTATAACCCTGAAGATAAATTTGTATTTACTTTGTTCATATCTTTAGCCTGAAGTACCAATGTTCCTGATAAATCATAAATTTGAAACAATCCTGTCTCCAAGCAATAGATTGATTTGTTTATGACTGATAAGAAAGGTGTTGATCCTAGTGTACTTAATCCGCTAATTGGAGTTTTTTTAATGATTACCGTATAAGGAGATCTTGTAGTGCTACCGTTTTGACCAAGTTCAACAGTACTTCCGGCAGGAAATGATTTCTTATAAAACCAACAAATATCGCCTGTCGTTTGAATTTTCAGACAAAAATCATTATTATCCCCTTTTGGACATTCAGACCAAGTTGATAACCAAGCCGGCTTTATTGTAATCCCCTGAACATGTGCAACATAGACATCTGTCGGTGTATTAACTTTAAATGTAGTAATATTGCCTGTACCCGTATATGCTCTGGCTGTAGCTGGTGTCTGAATCCAAGTAGAACCAACAAAAAAAGGAGGAAGAGCACTAATATAATGTGTTCTATCTACGTAAATAATATCCCCAACTTGCATATTTGTTTTGATTACCCAGGGTGTAGGATCCATCAACACGGTAAATTCTGTAATATCTGAGACAGCATACGGAGTCTCAGTTTGAGCATGAACGGTTAAAGTGCCCAACAATGCCATAAAACAAATAATTGTCTTAATAAAAGACATTTTATTAAGAATAAAAAAAGGTGTTTTTGTTTTCATAATACTTCTTTTAATTGTTAATAATTATTATTAATTAATTGAGACGCTTTAAATTAATGATTTATTTGACTAGAAATGAATTGAGTTCCATGGCACCGCTATTAATCTCAAATTGTAATGTTTTTCCTGACTTTGTAGCTTTAATGGCTTTGCCTCTTACAAGATCAATTACTGTTGGTTTTTCACCTGATACGTTTTTCAATTTAATTTTTATAATTTTACCTTGATAACTTTTTGAAGCAACTCCTACATAAATACCATTCTTGGAATTGTATCTTCTGATTCGCACATCTTTATCTGCATTTGGCAGAACCTCACCATTAATTGCAGGTAATGCCAAAAAGGCTTGAGCAAATCGACGATGGGCATCGGCAAATCCACGGGCGCAATTGTAAGAAGTGTAAGTGAGTGTATTTGCATCTGTATGAAAATATCCTAACAATTCCAAAGCCATACTGAAAGCGGGGCCTCCGGGAACCATCTCATTAGCTTCAAACTTTGGATTTATATAACGAGCAAAAGACTCATCGTACACTGCTGCATTACTTATTGCAACGCCTTCTTTTGTTTTGAAATAATTGAGATACTGCTCATTGTCTGCCATGTAAAGGGAGTTTGATGGTGCGAAAACTTCAAATCCTTTAATTTTGTCATACAAATAAGGACGTAAACCATGATGCGGCAAAGTGCCCTCTTTTACTCCAAACTTCCCGCTTTCAATCATATGTACATAGTCATTACCAGTAAGTCGTTTTCTTGATTCAATATTCTTTAAATAAAGATTAGTTGCACTGTCAGGATTTATTTTTCCAATATTTACAGTTGGTGCTAAGAAATCCCAACCGGTAAAATCGGTCATTCCCAAAGAAAACTTGTCATTATCCCAATTATAATAATACATCTTTAAATCAGGACGATAGCTTTGAACTAATTTCGCTAATCGCTCATGAAAATCTGCTCGTTTTTTGTGCCACCAGTCTGCGTATTGATTTCCGACTTCTCCAGTAGAAGCCCATATAGCTAATTCGGTATCGGATAGATTATCAGGAACTATAGTGTTTGTTTCTTTTGAGAAAAGTGAAATGTCATAAGCGCTATAACTTATTGGCATACGGTCACAACGAATACGCCAGATAACACCTTTAATTTGTGGATAATTTTTAATATTTTTATTAATTAAAAAATCAAGTAATACCTTAAAATCGTCATATACTTCAGGGTGTAATAAATCACTGCACCACTCGGCAAATCTATTCGGTTTTGCAGGTTTGCCATTTGCTGAAATAGCACGGGCGTAAACAGGTAGATTTAAAGAACCACCAAACTCAACACGTGGTATATAATTAATTCCATACTTTTTAGTTGCTTCAAGGAAATTATAATGTACAGATGTTTTCCCCGGAATTGCCTCTTTAGCACCTGTTTTCGGGTCAAAATTTAATTGATCCCAATATCCCATTTTGTCAACATTAAAAGAATTATACCCATTTAGGGGATCAGCATAATTCATAAAATGCCATTTCATGATTACCGGCGAAACGGCATTATACCCCATTAATTTACAATATTTAGTTACATCATCAGGATTAATAAGTGCCTGACGTTCCCAGTCGCACGTTAAAATACGTTCCGGTAGCCCTTGGGGTTTAATAATGACAGGTGCATTCTTTTCAGTATCAATTTCATAAAGCCTGATTTTTGAAATAGCCGGACCTCCTTTATAAAGTGAAAAGTAACCGGGAGAATTTGCTTTATTCATAAAATAGATCCAAAATCCATGCTCTGAACTTGCACCATTAGAACCTGAAGTTCCTGCTGTCATATTGTCTAAAGGAACAATTGCATCGAACCACTGGTATTTACCACTTAATGGCCAATTGTCGTAAGGATTATCCGGAGAAATTCCATTCTTCCAGCCAATGTCCATGTAACTTTCACCAGTTTGTATTTCAATTGGACAATAGCGAGGTTTATCTTCAGGATACTCTATCCTGACAAGATACATCTTATGTGGTTGTAGTATGCCACGACCAATCCGATAAGCGAACCAACCGTGTTCGCTTTCCCGTACCTTTTTACCCAATACTTCATTTATGTTTACCTTTACGGGAGAACCGGGAGTTTTAAATTGTTGTCTACTGTCAAATCCACTCTGCATGTAAGGATGTTCATCGCGCATAACATCAAGTGAACAATCAATTTCATCAATTAAGCGTAATTGTCCATAAGGTGTATTGTGAATAATATTCTTAAATGTATCAGGTAAACTCAGGTTATCACGGGAAGTATAAGTAAGTCTGTCAACCTCTTGTGTGTTTTCAAATAGAGTAGCTCCAGTTGAATCCTTACCTGTGAGAATCAGTTTAAAGCGACCGGTAAAATATAATTTTTGTGCAATTGATTTATCTACATGTATTGTAGCCTTCGTAATTCCATTTGATATTTTTGAATTTGATACATTACCTGATATCAATTCATTATCATAATAATCAAACAGGGAATATTTTAAATTTCTAAGAAGTTTATCATATTTGGGTGTTTGTATTTTACTTATTATATTAAATGAAAGATTCTGCTGTCCATTACTTATGTCGAACATTCTGGTGTCACACTCAACAGAACTTTGTTTATCGGTTCTTTGCAAAATAATAGACATTGGGTTCACACTAGCATAAAATGGACCTTTTGCCAAACCAAATTTTGAACCTTCTGTTCCATTTCCAAGCATTCCCCATGTACGAATGGCAATTACATTTTCCTCTCCATATTTTATCAATGAAGTTGGTACTGCATATTCTCTGTTTATCAGATTTTTATATTTATAAGGACCACTAAGACCACCGACTTTTTGACCATTGAAAAAAACATCATCATCGTAAATTATTTCACCTAAATAAAGTACTAATGGAATATTTTGATTCTCTAAAGGAACAAATATCTTTTTCCTGTACCAACCAAACCCTGCATGACTTATTCCTTGTTCATTCCACCCTTTACCCGTTTGAATTTTTAGCCATGAGCTATCATTATAATGAATAGAATACCAACAATCTTTGAGACCTTCAACATTTTTTTCTGTAGCAAATTTCCACTCTCCACTCAAATCTATTTTCTTAATTGATCCATTAGGATTTGATTGAGAAAATAGTACAAATGGAAAAGAAAATACGAATAATATGTACTTAAATTGTTTCATTTTAGGTAATGAAAGTTCTGTACAGCATGTTTTGATTTTTCAAAACATGCTGTTCTACAGAGTTGTAAATAAATTTAGTGATTAATTAGTATACCCTGGATTTTGTTCTAAAACTGCTCCTGTGTTTCTTTCAATCTCGTTGTAAGGAATAGGGAATAAATTATTTCTAGGAGCAACAGTAGTTCCTTCAGTTCCACTGTTGTACAACCTTACCCTATCATATATTTTTCCAAGTCTACCTAGAGTCATCATTCTGGGCTCTTCATAAGCTAACTCACGAAGTCTTTCATCCAAAATATAATCTATTGTAACATCATTAGAAGACACAGGTTTTGCGTTTACCCTTGCTCTCACGGTATTTATATCATTGGCAGCTTCAGGTTTCATATCTTTTGCCAAATATGCTTCAGCACGAATTAGATAAGTCTCAGCTACCCTTGCATAATACCAGTCATGGTATGTTTTTGATGCACTTGCGTTTAATAGACCTATTGCTTGATCAGCCGGAGTTGCGTAAAGAAAAGTTGGTTCGTCTCCCCGTTGTGAAGTCTTTGACATTATAGGATAGAAATAATACTTAGTATCATATACATATCCAGGATTCTCACTAACTTTTTTTCCAAAATACGTCGAAGCAGGATTATCATACAAGTAGTCCCTTATCATGTTAGGTTCAAGATTTCTAAGATCATTATCCCAGTCACTAGTCCATAGTCCATTCACAAAATAATCAGTTGGACCCAGGTAAGCAGCACCCCTTCCACCATTTTTGGTAGTTGGTCCTATAAATCCTGCAACACCTTTGGGATCCTTCATAGAGTAGTAAACAGGGCCGAAAATTCTTTCCGGTTTATAATTTCCGGTGCCTAGGCGACCATCATCAGGTTCAATTTGAACTACCCAAATCGCTTCTTTATTTTCAGGTGAATTTTGGTTTTTCATTTGAAAAAGATCCCAATATGAATTACCTGCACTAGTTGAGTATCCACTTCCAGATGTTGGTGAAACTCTCGTACCAAACCGTTGCGTCATTATACTGAAATTTGGGTCTTGCAGTACTTTATTAGCTGCCCATATTGCACTATCATTTTTCCCCAATGACAAGTATACCTCTGCCAAAAAATGATATGCTGCAGTACGATTAACACGTCCAATATTTTTAACGTCTTTTTTTTCAGGGAGATTTTCAGCTGCGAATTTCAAATCGTTGGCTGATTGTTGATAAGTCTCTGTTCTTGTTGCACGTACAAAATCAAGTTTTACAGTTTTGACCTCATGCACTGTAAGAGGTACACCTCCATAAATATTAGCCAATCCCCTGTAACAGAATCCTCTAAAGAATACTGCTTCAGCAATCACAGCTTTTTTTTCTTTTTCTGTGGGATATTCAACAGGCTGAATTCTATCAATAATAATATTTGAACATGAAATAATTTCATAGAGATGTTGCCACCAATATAGTGCTTGACTTGATGTAGGAACAAAGAGACGATAATCACCGATGCTGAAAGAACCGTCATTTCTGCCATCTCTCATGTAATCTGTTCCAGCCATAAGCGAATAACCATTTTTAGAATCGTTATTATAGAATGTATTTCTACAAATGTTATAAATATAAGAAGCCGCTAAATCGAAATGCTCCGGTTTTGTATATGAGTTTTCCGGGCTATAAAAGTCTAATGGGGTTTCTTTTAATATCGCCTGTTCATCGCACGAATGCAGAACAAACATTGTTAGTGCAAATAATGCTATTAATTTAAATTGATTTTTTTTCATAACTTTATTTTATTTGATTACTAAAAACTTACATCAAGTCCGGCAGTAAAACTTCTAAGGACAGGAGAACCATTTGCTCCCCATCCTTGTCCGGTTTCCGGATCCCAACCTTCCCAATTTGTCAAAGTATAAAGATTTTGACCACTAACATATAATTTCAAATTCTGAATACCAATTTTTTTTAAGATTTTATTATCAAACTGATAAGAAAGTGAAACATTTTGTAATCTGATAAAACTTCTGTCTTGAATTCTGGAATTTGCAACAGGAGTAGGATAGAATAATTGTTGGTATTTTGCGTTTGGATTCGCAGGTGTCCAGTAATCCCAAGCTACAGCATTACTGTTGGTTGTCGCAGTGCTACCTCCCCAAGATGAAGGGTCGTTTAACGCCATATAGTAATTTTTACCACCTTGAACTGAATTGATAAAAACAAATAAAGAGAAGTTTTTGTACTTGAAAGTATTTGCTAAACTGAAACGGTAATTTGGATCTTTGTAACCAATTATACTCCGGTCTGCTGTAGTAATTAATCCATCTTCGTTCAAATCTGTCACAATGTATTGTCCCGGTTTGTAACCCGCAGGAATATTAGGATCACCAAGTTGGTAAATACCTGTTATGTTATAAGAGTAAATTGCATTGAGTGGTTCCCCGATAAACAACGAGTTAGATATTTGGTCATCTTCAATTCCGTCTTGATTAGCATCATTCCATTTTCCAACAATAGAAATAACTTTGTTTCGATTGATTGAAAAATTAAATGTTGTTTCCCAACGAAAATCATTCGTTTTAATATTAATAGTATTAATACTGAACTCCATACCTTGGTTGTGTATCTGTCCAATGTTATAGGTTATTGTTGAGAATCCGGATGCATAAGGAAGATTTCGGTTGTATAATATATTACTGGTATTGGTGTTATAATACTCAATATTACCTGTTATTCTATTTTTGAGAATACTGAAATCAATACCAAGGTTAGTACCTAGAGTTGTTTCCCATTGTAAGTCGCTGTTTGATATGGAAGTTACATTTTGTCCAACAGTAACATTACCGTCATCTCCATATATATATCCATTAGCTGTTTTGGCCGTTACTTTTGCAAGCGTACTGTATCGCCCTGCTGTACGGTTACCCGTTTGACCATAAGACGCTCTAAGTTTTAAAAACTCAATTGTAAGAGGTTTATTCTGCATGAATTTTTCTTCACTTATAATCCAAGCAAGAGCTGCTGATGGAAATATTGCAAATTTTTTGGTTTCAGAAAAACCGGAAAATCCATCACGACGAAGCGTAAAAGTACCGAGGTATTTGTTTTTATAGCTGTAATGTGCTCTTCCCATATAATAAAGGCTAGATTCATCCCATGCAGTAGATAATACTTCAGGGTTCGACCCTACAGACAGATTATTATAACCTAAGTCCAAATTCGGAAATACAGAATTACTCGCACTGGTCGTCTCAAATTGACTCTCTTCTCTCCCAGACACTAACGTTAACAGCACTTTATGATCAACATTAAAAGTTCTGTTATAAGTAAGAATATTATCTAAGGTCCAGTCATATTCACTCTCGTTATATTTACTTGCCGATCCTTGATAGTTAGATGCGTTCGGATCAGTTTGGAATCTATCTGCAGTACGATAATTGTGTGAATAATTTATCCGATATGTAAGACCTTTAATAAATGGTATATTTATATCTGCATACAGATTCCCGAAAAGGCTCATCTTTGTGTTTAGATCATTAATTTGTGTTGGTTGAAAAGGATTTGGAACATTCTGACCCATAGGTTGTCTTATCAAAACTCCATTTTGATCATAGGGAGATGTAAGAGGTGACATACGCATAATGTCACCCATAGTAGGAGTCATTCCACTGTAATCCCCAAAATTGACATTGGTTTGGACACCAATATTTAGCCATTTGTTAATCTTGTTTTCTATATTTATTTTGCCAGTATATCTTTTAAATTTATCATTCATGATATATCCCAATTGGTCAGTAATACCTAACGAAATATAGTAAGTACTACCCTGATTTTTACCGCTGATGCTCAAAAAGTCGTTTTTTGTATGTCCAGTTTGCGTAGCTGCATCCAACCAATTGAAGTCAGTTCCGTTTACATAACCCTGTTTAATTTCCTCAGCAACCCACTCAGATTCAATGTTGAAATTCGGATTGGGAGTAATGTAATCGGGAGCGAGATAAGCCTTATCCCATACAGCATCCTTAATTCTTGTTATCCATTGTTCCCTATTTAAAGGTCTTAATATGTTTACAGGATCTTGAGTTGAATATGAGGTAGAATAGGTTATAACAGGTTTTCCGGCTTTCGCTTCTCCTGATAAAGTTGTAATTAAAATAACACCGTTTGCTGCTCGTGAACCATAAATTGATGCAGAGCTGGCATCCTTTAATATATCTACAGATTTAACATCAGAAGGGTTCAGATCATTCATGCCTCCTTTATAAATTATACCATCTACAACGATAAGTGGCCCAGTATTACCTGCGTTAAATGTATTCTGACCACGAATGGTAAAGCTAGGGTTCTCACCAGCTTCATTTACTTGTCCTATATTAAGACCCGGTACTGAGCCTTGTAGTGACTGCATAATGGATACATTGGGTGATTCCTTGAAAGCATTAATATTTGCAGATGTAACGGCACCAGTCAAATCTATCTTTTTCATGCTGCCATAGCCAATTACCACAACTTCTTCTAAGGCTTTAGTATCTTCTATTAGTGTTATCGTTAATCTATCCTGATTATTTATTGCCACTTCTTTTGAAAGATAACCGATATATGATATTTTTATTTTAGAGTCACTTTGAACTTCTAAAGAAAAAGTTCCATTTACATCTGTTATAGTACCTTTTGTTGTCCCATTTATTATGATACTGGCACCAATAATTGGGACACCTTTTTCATCAGTTACCGTACCGAATACATTTTTTGATTCTTTTTGTAAGTCAGATTTGTCAATTGATTTTTGTGGTATATAAATCGAGACGTTCTTTCCATTGATTTCATAATTAATTCCTTTGTTTTTGAATAAGATTGAAAGTATTTCGGTTATAATTAAGTTTTTTGCATCAATAGAAACAATTTGCTTCAAATTCAAATCTGAACTACGAACCAGAAATGAGTATCCACTTTTAGATTCAATTTCATTTAAAATCTCGCTTAATTGTTTGTTTGTTTGTTTAATTGTTATTTTCTTCTCTTGGGCAGAGATAGTTAAAACGAACGTGAAATATGCAATTGTTAGCAATAAAGCCCGTTTAGAAAAAGACTTACAAAGTTTTAGGGGAATTTGCATCCTAATTAAAAATTTTCCTCTCATTTTGATTTTTTTTAGTTATTTTTGACCTAAAGTTTTTTTTAATTGTTGTATTTTCGGTTCAATATTCTTTTAACCTGACAAGTTTGTGCTCATGTGTTGCTAATTTTTAGATGTTATACATATTGTTTTACCATTATAAATTTTAGTATATTTATTGTCTACATCGATGTATTCTAGAATATTTTCTAAAGGTTGATTTAAATTCAAACTGCCTGAAAATAATTCAGCATTATTTTTTTTAGATCTAATAATGATCCGAACATCGAATCTTCGTTCCAAATCTTTTGAAATATCTTCCAGCGATGCATCTACAAAACAAAGTTTACCAGTAGTCCATGTTGCCGACCTTGCAGCATCTGTTTTATAAGCAGCTATTGTATTATTAAGCTTATTGTAAACCATTTTTTTATTTGGTAATAAACTTACGATTTTTGTTGGGTTGGTAATATCAAGTGAGATGTCTACTTTACCTTCCAGTAAGTTGACTACAACTGAGGCTTCATTCGAATATGCACGAACATTAAATACAGTACCCAAAACTTTTATCTTGATTTTGTTGGCATATACCAAAAACGGTTTTTTAGGATTTTTCTGAACTTCAAAATATCCTTCGCCTGTGAGGTGAACAGATCTACTTTTGCTACCATACAAATTATTGTATTTCAGAGTGGAACCGGAATTTAACCATGCAACTGTACCATCTGGTAAAATGACTTTTGATTGTGAACCATGTGGGACAAAAGTTTCGTAACTCAATTCATTGTTTCTTGAGTTATATTCAGTATATACATAATATGTAGAAATGGAAGTGGAAAGTACGAAAATGACGATAGCTGCAATTTTAAAAAAGTATTGCATTAAATTAGGTCGGCTATATGAGAGCAAACCGTTATTTATATGTTTTAATAAAAGTTTGTAGTTTGATGCTTTTTCAGATTCAATAAGTGGAATTAGAGAAATGGCTCTAGTTTTTGCCATTTCATTGTAAAGTGCTTTATACTTGTGGTCAGAATTGAGAATGTCTAATAGTACATCTTCTTCACTATCGGAAATATTCCCCGATAAATGATCCATCATTAGTTTCTCGAATTGTTGTGATCTGTCAAGCATTAGATTATTTAGATTGCTTTTTAGTGCTCTCTATAACTAAATACACATCTCGACTTAAAAACGTTTAGGCTATTCTTGTATTTTTTTGTTCTTCTCCAAAAAAAAATGAAAAAATGTTTGATTTTTATTATCAAACATTCTTTCGAACCTTAAAAAAACCAATAACAGGATGGATAGTGAACATAAATCAATAAACAACAAAAAATTTCAAATAACATGTAATACAGAAACATATTGGAGTGATGTCTATTACTCCTTTTATATAAATACACATTTCGATATGAAATCGTTTAGGCTACATATTATTATTTTTTAAAAAGGGAAAGTGCTAACATGGAATTACTAATTTAATGAAATAAACAAACATAAAAAATAGTTTCAGAAATTAGTATGCTTAATTTATTATTGTTGTTTAATACCTACAAATATTGTATCACCAACTTGATTTATTTTAAATTTTTTGTCCACATCAATATAAGAGAGGACTTCTTTGAGTGAGAGGTTTAAATTTAAACTTCCGGAAAAAAGCTCCTTTTTGATTTTTTCATTTGCAATTTTAATTTTTACATTATATTTGCGTTCCAAATCTTTAGAGATTTGCTCGATGGTTGCATCAACAAAACAAAGTCTACCGGTAGTCCATAAAGCAGAACGAGAAGCATCGGTTTCAAATAATTCAATTCTCTTTGTGAGCTTATTGAAAACTGATTTTTCATTGGGTTTCATAAGTAAAGGAACTGATTTTTTAGTATCCGGTAAAGATATGTTTACTGCTCCTTCAATCAAATTTACAATAATTTCTTTTTCATCTTTATAAGCCTTTACATTGAAAACAGTCCCAATATCATTAACATCTAACATGCCCGTATGAACTATAAACTGTTTTTTCTTATCCTTTGAAACTTCAAAATACCCTTCACCTGAAAGTGCTACTTCCCTGTTCTCTTTCCCAAATGACCGATTGTATTTTAATGAAGATCCTGAATTAAGCCAGACTACCGTGCCATCGGGAAGAATTATTTTAGTTTGTGAACCTACCGGAGAGAAAGTCTGGTAGCAAAATGTATTGTCGGCTGGTGACGTAAGATCTTTATATATATAAAACGACGCAACAGAAACAGAAATTATCAAAGTGATAATTGCCGCAATTTTCTTGAAACCTGACATCCATGTACGAGATATATTTATAGTTGGAGTGTCATTGATTTGTTCTAATATTTTCTTGTAATTAGCCTGCTTCTCTGCTTCGATAACTGGGACAAAAGAAATGGCACGTAACTTAAGCATCTCATTAAACCGAACTTTGAGATTATCGTTCGATTTTATAAGATCAGACAGATATTGTTGATTCGATTCGGAAATGTTTCCCGAAAGATAATCAATCATTAGATCTTCAAAATTTTTGTCTTCGCTTTGCATGCTATAAATATATATCGATATAAAAAGGTTTGGTTAAAACGTGTTGATAAGAAAAATAAATATGAAAACACAAATAAGATGATTCAGGGATATCCTTAATTTATCCATAGCATTTTTTAGTTGTACTCTTACCGTACTAACACTAATTAAAAGATCTTTGGCTATTTCGTCGGGTAATTTTCCATTAAACAGATATTGTTCAAAAATGATTCTGCACTTTTCAGGTAGTTGAGCTATTGCATTCACTACTTCTTTTTCGATTTCCTGAGTTTCTACATACTGAAGTGGCGTTGGGTTTGACAAGATATAGTCCTCCTGAAAATCCAACAACTGTTTTTTGTGTTCGTTCAATACGCGATCATTTGTGCGTTGAGAGCGGATATGGTTCAAACAGCCATTTTTTACAGACTGAACAAGGTAAAAATGTATAGGGTAGGCTAATTTAGTCCGTTTATGCCAAACGTTTATGAATACATCATTTACTATATCGTTTGCTACGTCTCTATTAAAGATGTAACAAAGAGCAACAGTATTAAGATAGGTGTAATAGCAGTCATAAAGCAAAGAAAAAGCTTTTTCTTCGCCCTTTGCAATATTCCGTATTACATTTTCATCTATCTTTTTGATTGACATAATGATCTCTCGTGTGATTTTTCAATGAATACAAAAGTAATAATTTTTTTTATTTAGTTGTATTTGGTAGTTGTTATTATTGCTTTTTATGAAAATTTAATTGAAGTGATAACCTTTGAATAATCATTATACTTTTAAATTTCTTCAAGTATTAGGTTGTTTAAGAGTATCAATAAAGCCTTGTTTGTTTCAATCATAGACTGTAGAATTGGACTAAACCAACTTTGAATATTCGGAATTGTTTTCTTTGATTTTAGTTCTGCAACAATATAATCGACAATATCTAACCCATTATCTCTGTCGTTGCTGGTTGCTTCATCTTCTAAAATCAAAGAAACTGACATCTTACAATTACAAAGTTTTTGTATTTCAATTGCTTTTATACTCCATTTTTCATAAGCTCCCAAGTCGGGATATAATATTACATCTCGTCCTTTCAATATCTGGCATTTTTCAATAGATAATCCGTTTATGTTTCCGGCTGCAAGCCATATCAGATCAGGAATAATACAACTGGCAATAATGGCAGACTTTTCGCTTTCGACAATTGCAACCGGCTTATTGGGATATATTGTTAGGAGATGTTCTCCAAAGAAACATTGTTGTAAATTGAAGTCTTCCGATATATTACCTGACTTTTTTAATTTGTTATGCACCCAATCAATTGCACCACTTTGATGTTTTATTCGTTTTCCAGTTTCAGAATTGTATTTCATAATTTTGCCGGTGCGAACTTTACCTGTAATATCTATTTGCCAAAAGATTACTTCTTTAGTTTTGGTTGCTCCCAAGGCATAATTTTCAACTACGTTTTGTATTTGTTCGTCAGAGAAGTGTTCAAAGAGAAAGCGTACAAAATTACTTTTGTAGCTGGCGGATTTTTGAACGAACCTGAAGGGGATTGTACCGATCCTCACCCCCGGCCCCTCTCCTTGAGGAGAGGGGAGTTTTTTAGGCGAGGCGTCCGACCCCACCCAACCTACCCTAAGGGAAGGAGTAAGCGACCTCACCCCAGCCCTCTCCACAGGAGAGGGAAAAAGAGGATTATCCATGAAATATTGTTTTGGGGTGTAATGATAACCGCATTTACTTTCGCGGTTGCATTTACCAACATTGTCATGAATGGGTTTATGTGTGTTGCCATCTAAATACTGCGTGAAACTAAGTTTAGCTTTGCATGATGGACAATCGTGGCGGGTATCTTTGCCTTTATATTTTTGAAGATAAGGTTGAGTGTAGTTCATAGTTGATAGTATATAGTTTATAAATTGGGGTTGTACTCGTGTAATAACTGTTCCTATTAATTTGTTTTTTAAGTGTTTTCTTTGGCAATTGGTTGGTTGCGGTGTGAAATGGCTGAAACCATTTGCTGTAAGCGGTTGTAGCGATATTTAACCGCAACTAAAATGAGTTTTAAAAGTTTCTGATTTTTATTATAGTTGCGGGGGATTTCTTTAGAAAGCTATACTGGTAAAGCTTTTCAGCCGACCGCAACCGCAACTCCGCAACCAAGGGTAGTTATTAGTTTATAGTAGGTAGTTTATAGTTTATAAGTTGGATTTATTCGTTACAGATTTTAGAGATAAATTGCCGTGACAAACCAATGGAATCTGCGAATGCCTGTTTGTTCTTAATACCGTATTCTTTTTGAATTGTTTTTATTGCTTCAGCAGGAGTCATTTTTGTTTGACTGTTGGCTGTTTCAACTAATGTAATTTTAGAATTAAAGTAGTTACAAAGCTTAATGGCATATTGCATTGCCTCTTTTGTTATCATTCCTTGTTGCCATTCGGTATTGTCGTAAATACCCCTGATAATTTGAATAATAAGGGCTAGCCGCAAAACCTGAATCTCCATTTTTGCATAGGTAGCCCGAACAAAATTATTTGAGCAACTATTTACGAAGTCTGTGGTTTGGTTGGCATATTCAATAAATTTTTTTTTTGCTTCAGCAGAAAGTGTGAATGGATTTTCAACCTTTGACAGGTAATAGCAATGAGTAATCAATTTTTCGTATCGGTCAACAATTATTTTATCAGGTGTTCTTTCAGAATACTTTTGTTTTTTAACTTCTTTTGGATAGACATATAAAAAGCGGCTTGCAAAGCCATTTTCTTTAAGGGTATTGCTGCTCAAGGCCATGTTTAATACTTCTGGCTGTATTGTTCCACAAATGGTCAGAAAAGGCTCAGGGATTTGTAACGGTTCTTCACTTTTTCTGTTGATACAGAATTGTGCATTATTGAAAATAGACAGATATCGGCTAATCTCACCATTCTTGTTATATCTTCCGAAGTCAGCAAACCAACCTGAGAGTTCATCCCGATAGAGCGATATGGATCCGTTGTTGCGGAACATGGTTTGATATAAACTCTCTGGTGTGAAATCGTCAATCAAACATTGTTTGAAAAATGGCTTTTCCGGCTCCTGGGTTTTCAGTTGTTTTGCTTCTGCACATTCCGACTTCCAACGGCTCAGCTCCAGTTGATAATCATCGTAGCTGGTATTGTCCAGTTTTTGTAATGGACGGAAAGCCGCTGCCACCGGTTCAGTCTTACCCACTCCGGGAGGTGCAACCAACATAACCCACAATTGCCCAAAGTTCTTGTATTTCCCACTGTCTATCACAAACTTTTTTCTAGCAGCTGCACTTACAGCACATAAAGCCGACATGACAGGGAATTCAATGGGTACTCCATAAACCTCTGAAATTTCTAAGGCAAAATCCAGAATTACCGGAGGTAGTCCGTTTGTAGGAAAAACGGTATCATTTGCACTCGAATTCATACTATTAGCATGAATCTCCGCTTTCATCTGTTGAATGAAGTTTGTATTTTTGTTTTGCTCAGGTTTATTTGCCTCTTCGGATACTGCAAGGTTCGAAGGGGCTTCTTTTTTTTCTATCATGGCTTTCTGGCCTTTTTGATTGATTTATGATAGTTGTCATCCAATAGCTTCTGAATATCTGACATTCGATAGTAAATCTTGCCACTAATTTGTGAATAACTAATCAAGCCCTGATCCCTCCATAGCTGAGCGGTACGCACACTGATACTCATTAAATCCATAAATTCATCATTGGTAAAAAAAGGATCTTCCGGAATTTTTCTGTAATCATTCAATCCGGCGATGAGACATTCCAACTTTTTCATCAGAACATTGTGCCTACAGCTCACTTCTTTCAAAGACTCTATAATTGTTTCATCATCCAGCAGTTTTTTGCGAATATCGGCTTCAAATTTTTCAAAATGTTCTTTGAAGTTCATTTGCGACCCTTTCCGTTTGATAGTTGATTTTCTTTTTCTTCAATAAATTCTTCGACAGTCTGGATCCGATTAGCTAACAGCCAGGCTTCAATCTCATTTCTTTTGAAAATGACTTTCGCATTTCGTTTGTAAAATGGGATTGCTTTTTCGCATATCATTTTATTGATTGTATTGACAGCATAGCCAGTCAATTGACTACACTCTTTCTTCCCAAATGTATCGGGGAAAGATTCCTGTTTCGTTTGTGGGCTTGATTGCGGTTGAACTATTGTACCTATGATTTCTTTGAACTGGCCAATGGTTAGGGCTGCTAACGGAGTGTCGTTTGTTGGTTGGAATTTTGTTTCCATAATAGTGCTTATTTCTGATTTTATGAAAGTCAATAGCTGCGCAGTCTATTGGCTTTCTTGTTGCAAATGTATCATCAAAAATATAAGCAGATACTACGAAATTCCGTGAATTGTAGAGTCGGACTCCGACTTCGGACTGGTCGGACTAAGTCGTCATTAAACTAAAAAAGCCTCTAAATGAGGCTAAAAATTGGTCGGAGTTGAGGTCGGAATTTTAGTTGTTTTTTTGTTTTGAAATAGTGATAATCTGTTCTATTTCTTTATACATTTTGCCTCGTTCATATCTTTTTTTAGTTGTCTTTACATATACTTTAGTCCCAAAGGCCGTTTTAATGGTGGCAGCGATGCTTTCACCGCATAGATGTTGAATTACATTCGAAAGCAAAGTGGGAGAGCCATCCCATATCAATGGCTCGGGAACTTTAATGTAATTGCGGTTGAACCAGAAAAGCCAAACATCTGCATTCGTGTTAATCAGCATTTTTTTATGTAAAAGATAGTGCATAATTTTAACAATGCAGTCATTGGAAAGTGAGGAATTGAATTTAGGGAGAACGGCATTTACATGAATGTCTGGGTTAATTGAAGGTTCACGTTTATTGGTTCTGAATATGTAAAGGTTACATTCAGCCTTTTCAGCTAGGGAAATAAGACAAATATCAAAGCATACAAACAACTCGATTAACTTGTCGATAAAGTCAAGATGATTGATTAAACGAACCGTCAAGTCGTAAATTGGATTGATTTTATATCCATCATTGAACGTTGTGATGTTATCTTCAGCAATAAAATTATGGTCTAATACAAATCCAAATAATTCTTTCAGCCTGAAATCAACAACAGAGCTCTCTACATTATGATTGTGTACATGGCTTTTATCCAAATCTCGTAAAATGACATTGGCGTATGCAATTCTATCATCTCGATTTTTAAGATTTAGCAACTTGTTTTTAAGCTCTTTGAGTGCCAACAGATGGAGCTCCGAAGGATCACACATTGTATCTTCAGCAACAACATCAGTAAAGTAATTGACCCAAATTAGCGTCTTAAATTTTAACCTCGCTCTAAAACTAAGAGGAAGTTTCTTTTTAGGTTTCTTTTTGAAGTGATAAAAGCCAAAGGAACGAATTTGTTCTTTTAAACTTTCTTCATCTATTTGTTTAGTTGTGTTTGAATATGAGTTATACCAGCATAAGTATAGTGCTTCCGAGAGAGAGTCAAAACTTTTCAAATATTGATCTGTAAATTCTAAGTTGTTCATAATTAATGGTTTTAAATTTTTAAATAGAGAGAGTGGTAATGTCTGTCGTGGAGACAAAAAAAATGACATGAGTAATCATGTCATTTTTGAAACTATTAACGTATTTGTTTCGGTTTTATTACAAAACTTTTGCTGCTTCGTCAATTACATTGCTATTGAAACTGTCAAGATATGTATTAGTCGTTTTAAGGTCTTTATGCCCTAAAATTTGTGAAATGACTTCTCTTGGGACTTCGTTATTTTGTAAGCTCATGGCCATAGTATGGCGACTGACATAAGAAGTTAGATCAATATCATTAATTTCAAACTCGGTTGCCATTTTATCAAGATATTTATTGAATTTACTTAATCTTGTTTTTAAATGGTTGTATAAATCCTCACCAGTAAGACCTTCGACTGAAATAATTGGCAATAAGTAATTCTCAACTGGCTTCTTTATATTACAAAGATCGTTGATAAGTGCCTGTAGTTCTGCTGTTAGCTTAATGTTTATTGCTTTAGCTCCTTTACTGTTTTTAGTTTTATGTCGCTTGTAAACGATATAATGGCCATTTTCAAACCTTTTGATATTTTCAGGAGAAAGATGTGCCATATCAACAAAGCTCATTCCATAACAGAAGTAAGAGAAAAGAAATAATTTACGGGCGTACTCGTTAACTTTGTTTTCGGAAACTGTGTTTTTTATTTTCACAAGATACTCCGTGGGTAAATATCGCTTTTCGGTTTCTTCTGCTAATTTGGCTACTTCAAAGCCACCTTTTCCAAATGGATATGTAGTTGCACTTGCTTCTTTGGCTTCTATGGCCTGATTTAAAACTGCTCTCAAAGTTCTGAAATGAATCATTCGCGAATTGCTTGAATTTCCTTTTCTTTGCACAATTCTTTTGTTGCCTTTTGAACTTATGTAAACTGACTCCCGTGGCATTTGAAGAAAAGCATCAAAAGCCCGGACATATTTAATATCAATTTCGGAGAAGAACTTCTTGTCGAATTTCTTGTCAAAGATTTCGAGCATGTCTAATGTCCTCTGATAGCAAAGTGCATTACCTATATGGTCGGTATCTTTTAAGTTCTGTATTTGAGTCTCAAAAAAATGTTTAATTTTGCCTTGTTTTGAGCGATTTAGGAAAGCATCCTCGAATTGGTTGAGAGTCCAATCGATTTTGTTGCGTTCAAAATCGTTTATGACATTTTGAGCTTTTGTAAGCTGACTGGCAATATATGCATTGCTCTTATCATAATCAGGATTGACTCGTTTATCTTTCTTGAATTGAGAAAATTCTTCATTCCATTGATTTGGATTTGCAGAAAGATTAAGACTTAAGTATTTACGAACTCTGTCTTTTGTAATTCTCAAAACAATTGGGTGTTCACCATTCTTTAAGAGATTACTTTTACTTTTGTATAGGATTATTGAAATGTATTTCATACTTGCGTTTAATTTTACATTACACAAACATTACACAAATGAGGAAACTTAATACAAAATATACAAAATGGCTATTTATTTAAGTGCCTGTTATGTAATGCAAATATACACAAATACAATGAATTACCAAAATATATTATCACTTATTTACCGGTCTGGGGGACCAGTGGTCGCAAGTTCGAATCTTGTCATCCCGACTGCTGAAAAAGAAAGACTTACACGAAAGTGTGGGTCTTTTTTGTTTGGGATAAACATTTTTTTTAATTATACTTTTTTTTACTTCATTTTTATAAATAGATGACTAGTACTATTCTGCATCAGGCAGGTTCTTTTCTTCGTTTATAAATTTGACCTTCTATTTTGGTCAGAACTTAGTAGTTTAAGATAAATAATGGGTTATTTATTTTAAATGATATTGACTTCTCTCATTATTCACTATTTTTGCATGATTTATCGTTTAAATGATAACATATTTAAGATGAAAAAAAAGACTACCATCTGGATCGCATTGATATTTATAGCTTTAACTATTATTCTCCTTAAAATAGGATTTACAAAACCAAATGAAAAAGTAAATAAGGAAAGACCACAAAG
>Ga0172378_10001576_pt1 | contig 21114 bp, 18 predicted proteins | sample GrowelOW332metaG_FD_119755 | JGI IMG/M metagenome (GOLD analysis project Ga0172378, IMG submission 119755) | Groundwater microbial communities from an aquifer near a municipal landfill in Southern Ontario, Canada - Pumphouse #3_1 metaG | ecosystem: Environmental > Aquatic > Deep subsurface >... | reverse complement strand
TGAAAAAATACATCATCATGATCAAATTCTAATTTTGTTTTAATAGCTTTTAAACACTTACTTTTAACATTATTTGAAACCTTATCCATTTTTGTGAAAATAATTTTAAAAGGTGTTTCAAAATGTTCCAACCAATTTAACATATCTAAATCTTCCCCACTTGGGACTCTTCTAATATCCAAAAGAACAAACACTAATTTTTTCCTAGGACTAGATAAGTATCTTTCCATTGTTGTTCCCCATTCAGCTTTAACTGCTTTAGGTACTTTTGCAAAGCCATACCCTGGTAAATCAACAAAATAAAATTCATTATTCATTACAAAATAATTAATAAGTTGTGTTCTACCTGGAGTTTTACTTGTTCTAGCTAATTTTTTTCTTCCTGTTATACTATTTATTAAAGATGATTTCCCAACATTGGATCTCCCAACAAAGGCAAATTCCATTCCACCTAATTCTTCTGGATAATCCTTATCATAAACTGCTGATTTTACAAAATCTGCCTGTTTTATTTGCATAATATCTCCTAACTTTTTATTAATTAATTGCTTTTGAAAACAATTTTTTCCACATCATCATAAGTTTTTGCAAAATTAATTTTCATTTCTTTCAAAACTTCTAGAGGTATTTCATCAACATCAACTCTATTATCATCAGGAAGAATAACTTCTCTTATTCCAGCTCTATGAGCCCCTATAACTTTTTCTTTAACTCCACCAATAGCAAGAACTTCTCCTGTTATTGTTACTTCCCCTGTCATTGCAACATCTTGTCTTATTTCTCTACCTGTAAGAACTGATAAAATAGCTGTTACTATTGTTATTCCTGCAGAAGGACCATCTTTTGGAGTCGCCCCTTCTGGAAAATGAAGATGAATATTTTTCTTTTGTATAAAATCTTCAGCTTTTATATTATATTTTTCAAAATTAGATTTAATATAGGTAAATGCAACTTGTGCAGATTCTTTCATTACATCTCCAAGTGTACCTGTTAATGTTATATTTCCTTTTCCAGGAATTAATACACCTTGAACTTCTAAAGTTACTCCACCAACTGATGTCCAAGCAAGTCCATTGACAATACCAACTTTACTTTTCTTTTCCTTTTGTTTTTCTGATCTAAACTTAGGTTTCCCTAAATATTTTTCTAAATTTGTAACTGTAACACTTATTTTAGATACTTTTTCATTAATAACTTTTCTAGCTAATTTTCTAAATAAATTATTAATTTCTCTTTTTAAATTTCTAACTCCTGCTTCTCTTGTATATTCATTTATTATTTTTAATATAACTTTATCTGAAATATTAATTTTTATTTTTTCCAACCCATTTTCTTTTTGAAGATTCTTTACTATATATTTTTTAGCTATATTTAATTTTTCAAATTCAGTGTATGAAGAAATTGAAACTATCTCCATTCTATCTATTAATGGTCTTGGTATATTTCTTAAATCATTTGCTGTTCCAAGGAAAAATACATCTGATAAATCAAATGGATAATCAATATAATGATCTTCAAAATGAATGTTTTGCTCTGGGTCTAAAACTTCTAACATTGCTGAAGCTGGATCCCCTTTAAAATCACTTGCCATTTTATCAAGCTCATCTAATAATATTAATGGATTTTTAGTTCCTGCTATTTTTATAGCCTTCATTATTCTTCCTGGCATAGAACCTATATAAGTTCTTCTATGTCCTCTTATTTCAGCTTCGTCTCTTACTCCACCTAAAGATACTCTTACAAATTTTCTACCCATTGCATCTGCTACTGATTTTGCAATTGATGTTTTTCCAACTCCTGGAGGGCCAACTAAACAAAGTATTGTTCCCTTCATTTTTGGATTAAGTTTTTTTACAGCTAAATAATCTAGCACCCTGTTTTTAACTTCCTTTAATCCATAATGATCTCTTTCTAATATTTTGTTAGCTTTTACTATATCTAAATGATCCTTTGTAGATTTCTCCCAAGGTAAATCAAGAAGAACATCTATATAATTCCTAGATACAGAGGCTTCTGCAGAAAAAGATGGCATTTTAGAAACTTTTTTTAATTCTGATTCAATTTTTTTTCTCACTTCCATAGGAAGTTTAGCTTTTTTAAGCTTTTGAATAATTTCATCATCCTCTTCACTAATTTCTTCATCCCCACCAAGTTCATCCTTAAGGGCATTTATTTTTTCTCTTATATAATATGCTTTTTGAGCTGTATCTATTTTATTTCTTACTTTTGCCTCTACATTAGTTTCAATTTGTAATATTTGCATTTCACTTAATAAAAGTTCTAATAAATAAAGACCTCTTTCTTTCACATTAAATTTTTCCAAAAGTTGTTGTTTATTTTTATTATCTATTTTTAAATTATTACAGATTAAATCTAGACCTGCTTCAATATCACTACTGCCTTCTAAATTTAATAATATCTCCTTTGATAAAGTTTGCTCTGCATCTATATAATTTTCAAATTCAGAAACAATTTTTCTGTATATAGCTACTGTTTCTTTATCATAGTTAGTATCTGATTCAACTATTGTATACTCTGCAGTTATATTACCATCTTCATCCTTTATATTTTCAATAATAACTTTTTTTTCTACCTCTATTAATAATTTAATAGTTTTGTTTGGCATTGTAATTTCCTGTAATACGTTAGCTATAACACCAACTTTATAAACGTCTTCTGGGAAAGATGGATCTTCTTTCTTCAATTCTTTTTGAGAAACTAATAATAACTTACTTTCCCCTTTTTTAATTAATGTTTTTATTGTTTTTAAACTTTTTTCTCTTCCCACATATATTGGACGAACTGCTCCTGGAAATGTGACTAAGTCTCTTGTTGGTAAAAACGCTATCCTATCGCTCATTTGCTATTCCTCCCTTTTTATTAATTTTGCTTTCTTATAATTGTCTAAAGAATCCTTATCAACTATAATTTTTTTTATATTTTCATCTTTTTTAGATGGAATTTCATACATTAAATCTATCATTGTTTTTTCTATAATAGCTCTCAAACCTCTAGCACCTATTTTTCTTTCTAGTGCTCTTTTGGCAATTTCTTTCAATGCTTCCTCAGTGACTTCTAATTCTATGTCTTCCATTTGAAAGAATTTTTTATATTGTTTTATTATTGCATTTTTAGGTTCAACTAATATTTTTAATAGAGCCTTTTCATCTAAATTTTGTAGTGTTGTTACAAGGGGTAATCTTCCTACTAATTCAGGGATTATTCCTTGTTTTATTAAATCCTCAGGAGTTACTTTTTTAAACACTTCTCCCTCAGCTCCTAATTTTTCTTTAGTAGCCTCTGAACCAAAACCTATACTTTTATTTTGAGTCCTTTTATTTATTACCTTTTCCAATCCTTCAAATGCCCCTCCAACAATAAATAATATGTTTTTAGTATCTATTTCTATTAATGGCTGGTTAGGATGTTTTCTTCCACCTTCAGGAGGAACTTGAGATTTTGTTCCCTCTATTATTTTTAGCAGAGCTTGTTGAACTCCTTCTCCTGATACATCCCTTGTGATAGACATATTTTCAGATTTTCTAGCTATTTTATCTATTTCATCTATAAATATTATACCATATTCAGCTGCATTTACATTGTAATCTGCTGCTTGCAATAATCTAACTAAAACGTTTTCTACGTCATCTCCAACATATCCTGCTTCTGTTAAAGTAGTCGCATCTGCAATTGCAAATGGAATGTTTAATATCTTTGCAAGAGTTTGAGCCATTAATGTTTTTCCTGAACCAGTTGGACCAATTACTAAAACATTAGATTTTTGAAGTTCTATTCCATCATCTAATACATCTTTATTAGCTGATAATAATTTTATTCTTTTATAATGATTATAAACAGAAACTGAAAGAACTTTTTTAGCTTCTTCCTGACCTATCACATATTCATCTAATTCTGCTTTTATTTCTTTTGGATTTAAAAGTTTAATTTCTTCTCTTTCTTTTATTTCTTTTTCAGATGATACTTCTTCTATAGAATCTCCAGAGTATTCGAGCATTTCGTAACATGTTTCAATACACTCTTCACAAATATAAGATCCTTCTATTCCTCTAAAAAGCTTTCCTACTTCTTCTTTTCCTCTTCCACAAAAAGAACAAACTACCTTATCCATATTTTCTCCTCTCTAAATGCCTTCACTATCTCTTATTATAAATTCTATCAATAATTCCATAATCTAATGCCTCTTTTGCAGACATAAAATTATCTCTATCTGTATCTTTTAATATTTCTTCCTGAGTTTTTCCACAATTTTCAGATAATATTCTACTTAATGTGTCTTTTATTTTTAATATTTCTTTAGCTTGAATTTCTATATCTGTTGCTTGACCTTGGGCCCCACCAAGAGGTTGATGTATCATTACCCTTGAATTTTCCAAAGCAGCTCTTTTCCCTTTGCTTCCTGCAGATAAAAGAAAAGCTCCCATGCTTGCAGCCTGTCCTATACAAATAGTTTGAACATCTGGTTTAATATAGTTCATTGTATCATATATTGCCATCCCTGCTGTTACAACTCCACCAGGACTATTTATATACATTATTATATCTTTCTCTGGATCCTCTGCCTCTAAAAATAAAAGTTGTGCCACAATTGCATTTGCTACAGTATCATTAACTTCTGTTCCTAAAAATATAATTCTATCTTTCAATAGCCTTGAATAAATATCATAAGATCTTTCTCCGCTACTAGTATTTTCTATTACCACTGGATTATAATACATATGTCATCCCCTCCTTTATAGAAAAAATAAAAAAATTTATTTTTTCCATAAAGAGACATTGGAAAACCAATGTCTCAGTTTATATAATCTATTTTACATTTGCTACTAAGAAATCCATTGCTTTATTTATTACTAAATCAGCTTTGATACTTCCTTTAAAGTCTTCCATTTTTTTGTTTTTATTTAGTTCATCTTGTAAAGCTTCGTAAGTCATTCCATAAGAAGTTGCAAATTCTTTTGCTTTTTCAACTAATTCTTCTTCTGTTACTTCTAATTTTTCAGCTTGAGCTATTCTATCTAAAACTAAATCCATTTTAACTTTGTTTTCACTCATAGGAGCTAATTGATCATAAATACTTTCCATTGTTGACCCTGTCATTTTTAAGTATTGTTCAAATTCCATTCCTTGAGATTTTAATTGTTGAGCAAATTGATTGATTTTAGCATCTACTTCTTGCATTACTAAAGATTTTGGAATTTCAACTTCTGTTAATTCCATAACTTTTTGTAAAAGTCTTCCTTTAAATTCAACTTCAACTGCTTCTTTTCCTTTTTTCTCAGTTTCTTCTCTTAATTTAGCTTTTAAATCTTCAACATTTTCATATTTTAATTCTTTTGCTAAATCATCTGTTAATTCAGGAGTTGCTAATTTTTTTATAGCGTTTATTTTAACTTTGAATAAAGCAGGTTTCCCAGCTAGAGTTTCAACATGATATTCAGCAGGGAAAGTTACATTTACTTCTCCTTCTTGTCCAACAGTATATCCAACTAATTGATCTTCAAAAGTATCAATGAAAGAATGACTTCCTAATTCTAATGTATGAGAATCAGCTTTTCCTCCTTCAAATGCAACACCATCTACATAACCTTCAAATGCAAGATCTAAAGTATCACCCATTGCTGCTTTATAACCTTCTTCACAATCTTCTAATTTTGCTTTACTTTTTAATAATTCTTTTATAGCTTCTTCTAATTTTTCATCAGTCATTTCAAATTCTGTTTTTTCTATTTCTAAATCTTTATATTGACCTAATTCAAATTCAGGAAAAACATCTATTGAAGCAACAATTTCAAATCCTCCATCTTTCTTTTCAGTTTTTGCATTGTATAAAGGACTGATAGGTTTTAATTCTGCTTCTTTTACAATATTCATGAAGTCTGATTTTATTAATTTATCAGTAATTTCTTCAGTAATTTCTTTTGCAAATTTTGTTTCTATTTGATCAATAGGTGCATGTCCCTTTCTAAATCCTGGAACCTCTACATTTTTTTGAATTTCTGTAATTACTTGTTTTTCTATTGGAGCAAATTCTTCCTTATTCCAAGTCATAGTAATCTCTAAAGCTGATTTTTCAAGTTTTTTAATTTCGTGTTTCATTTTTTCCTCCTTAGTTTTTTTATATAAATTTTATTTTATACTTTTTATTCTTATGTTGTATTTTTCTTTATCTTTAACTACTATTCTCTCAGGATAATAGGCTATTGACAAATTTTTTAAATCTTTTATATTGTTTATCTCATTTGATAAATTAAAAGCTATATAAGAATACTCTTTATTATTCTTTTTTAAAACGCCACTAAAATGTCTATTTTCCACTCCAAATTTTTCAATTGTTTTTATTTCAATATTTTCATCTAAGAACAATGGTTGCTTATTTGATAACCCATAAGGAGATAATTTTTCCATGTCTTCTAATAATTGTTTATTTATATTATTTACAGATAATTTCATATCTATCTCTATTATTTCTTGTTCTTTTTTCTTATCTAAATTGTCAATCTTTTCAGAAAATATTTTTTCAATTTCATTTAATTTTTCAGTTTTAGCTACAAAACCTGCTGCTAAATCATGTCCTCCAAATCTAATGAAATTTTCCTTCATATCTACAAATATATTGAAAACATTTACTCCATTACTACTTCTACAAGATGCTTTCCCAATATCTTTGCTTATAGCTATTAAAATTACTGGAACACCATACTTTATTGATAATCTAGAGGAAACCACCCCAATAACACCTGGATGCCAATTTTCTGATTTTATAAGTATCTTTTTTTCCTGCCTTCCATCAGTGTATGATTCAATTATTTCAATAGCTTCATCAAATATTTTTTTTTCTAATTTTCTTCTTATTTTATTCATTTTTTTCATTTCTTCAATAATGTTATATATTTTAAAATCATCATTTTCTATGAAAAAATCTGCTCCTACTTTTGAAATTCCTATTCTTCCTAAAGAATTTATCAAGGGAGAAATAAAATAACTTACATCAGTTGTAGTTATTTTTTTATGTTGAAATTTTAAATATTTCAATAGATAAAATAATCCATTTACATTGGTTTTTTTCAATACTTTTAAACCATTACTAATTATTATTCTATTTTCATCAGCCATAGGTACAACATCTGCCACTGTACCTATCATTATTATGTCTAAATATTTATATAGGTTTTCCTCAGATATCCCTAATTTCCTGTATAGTCCTTGAGCTAATTTTAAAGCTACTCCTGCCCCTGACAAATATTTGAATTTATAAGTTTTACTAATTTTAGGATTTATTAATATGTACTCATCATCAAATTCTTCTTTTTCAGCCTTATGATGATCTGTAACAATAATATCAATTCCTATACTTTTAGCATATCTTATATCTTCTATGGAATTAGCACCTACATCTACAGTAATAACAAGTTTTCCTTTCTTGCTCTTTATAAAATCTGCAGTTTTTTTATCAAAGCCATAGTTTTCTTCCATTCTATTTGGAATATAGTAATTTGTTTTTATTCCTATATCCCTAAAAACATGAACCAAAAAAGCAGTAGCACTTATCCCGTCAACATCATAATCTCCATAGATATATATTTTTTCTTGATTATTCATTTTTTCTATGATTTTCAAAACAGCAGCTTCCATATTTTCAAAATCAAAAGGATCTCTTAATTGACTTAATTTAGGATTTATAAACTTTTCAACTTCTTCTTTTTTAACTATTTGTTTTTTTAATAGAAGTCTTGTAAGTATCTTTGAAATACCCCATTCTATGGATTTTTTTTCCACTAAAGAATCCTCTATAAAATTATTTTTCCATAACATTTTCCATTCGCCTAATCCTTGGTTATTTTTAAATCATCTAGTAATTTAGACATTTTAACAGCATACTCTATTGAAGTATCTAACTTTACTCTCAATTCTGGTATATATCTAAGGGCCAATGTTTTTGCTACTTCTTTTCTTAGGAAACCTTTAATTTCATTTAATCCTTCTAAAACTTTTTTATTATCTATTTCCTTACCCTCTATGGATAAGATTGTAAAATATAAATCTGCAAATTTTAAATCATCTGTTACGTTAACTCTTGTTATAGAAACTAATCCTTTAACTTTAGGGTTTTTTATATCAGTTAAAAATAATGTTGAAACAACCCTTAATATCTCTTTTTCTATAGAAGCTAATCTTTCTTTTCTCATTTTTGCCCCTTTCTAAATAAAAATCAAACTTATTTTTTATCGTTAAGAGTTCTTTTTATTTCTACAATATCAAATGCCTCTACTATATCATCAACTTTAATATCATTAAAGTTTTCTATTCCAAGTCCACATTCTTGACCAGAAACAACTTCTTTCACATCATCTTTAAATCTTTTTAAAGATGATAATTTCCCTTCATATGTAATAGTTCCATTTCTAAGTATTCTGATATTTGATTCTCTTTTTACTTTTCCATCAACAACTACACATCCAGCTATGTTTCCTAATTTTGTAACTTTAAATATTTGTTTGATTTCTATTCTTCCTAAATAATTTTCTTTGAATTCTGGTTTTAACATACCTGTTAAAGCTTTCTCCACATCTTCAATTATTTCATAAATTATAGAAGATGTTCTTACTTCTATTCCAGCTTTTTCAGCATCTTTTATTGCCTTAGTTGTAGGTCTAACATTAAATCCTATTATTATTGAACCTGAAACTTCTGCAAGTCTTACATCACTTTCAGTTATTGCTCCTGGAGTTGCTTGAACTATATTAACTGCAACTTCATCATTATTTAATTTAGTTAATGATTCCACTAAAGCTTGAGCAGAACCCTTAGTATCAGCTCTAATAACTAAGTTTAATTCTTTTACATCTTCGTGTTCAAAACTTTCTGATAGAGATTCAAGAGTTACAGTTTTTCTTGATTTTTCTCCCATTCTTCTTTCTTTAGTCATTTCTTCAACTATTCTTTTAGCATGTTGTTCGTTTTGAATCACATAAACAACGTCTCCTGCTTCTGGAACTGTATTAAATCCTATAATTTCAACTGGTTGAGATGTAATAGCTTTTTTAATTTTTCTACCTTTATCATCAATTAAGGCTCTTATTTTACCATAAGATTCCCCTGCAACTACAACGTCTCCTATCTTTATGTTTCCTTCTTGAATTAATATATCTGCAATTGGTCCCACTTGAGAATCTAATTTAGATTCAAGAACAACTGCTTTTCCTCTTTTCTTAGAATTTGCTTTTAATTCTAAGATTTCAGCTGTTAATAAAATAGTTTCTAATAAATCATCTAAATTTATTCTAGCTTTAGCAGAAACTTCAACAAACTCAACATCTCCACCCCATTCAACTGCAACTAGTCCATATTCCATAAGTTCTTGTTTAACTTTCAATGGATTTGCGTCTGGTTTATCTATTTTATTTACTGCAATTATAATTGGAACTTTAGCTGCTTTAGCATGAGAAATTGCCTCAACTGTTTGTGGCATTACACCATCATCAGCTGCTACAACTAATATTGCTATATCAGTTACTTGTGCCCCTCTTGCTCTCATATCAGTAAAAGCCTCATGACCTGGAGTATCTACAAAAGTTATTTTCTTCCCATTTTTTATAACTTGGTAAGCACCAATCTTTTGAGTGATTCCTCCTGCTTCTCCATCAACCACTTGAGTACTTCTTATTGCATCTAGTAGAGATGTTTTTCCGTGATCAACATGCCCCATAATTGTTATAACTGGAGCTCTTTCTACTAAGTCAGACTCTTTGTCCTCTATTTCAAGTGCAAATTTATCTCCAAATGCTATTTTTTCTTCTTCTTCTTCTTCAACTAAAATATCATATTCAGCAGCTAATTGTTCTGCTAATTCTAAGTTGACTGGACTGTTTATTGTATACATCCCACCTTCTAAAAATAATTTTTTGATTAAACTTGAGCTATTAACTCCTAGTTTTTCAGCAAAATCACCTAAACTCATTTCACTTCTCATTTTTATTATTTTAACTCCATCTTCTTCAACTAAAACCGCAGCTTCAGTATCAACTTTCTTCACATAAAAATCTGCTCTTCTACCTCTTTTTTTCTTTTTATTTTTATTTTTATTCTTTTTATTATCTATATCGATTCCCTCTTCACTTTCTTTATTTTTTGTTTTTGATTTTTTCTTTTTATTCTCTTTTTTATCGTGCTCGTCATCCTTAACAAAATAATTTTTTATTTTATCAACTTGATCCTCTGTTAAACCAGATAAATGAGATGACACTTCTATTTCTAACTCTTTAATTAAATTTAAAAACTCCTTATTCCCCATTTTGTATCTTTTAGCTAATTCATGAACTCTTACTTTCATTTGTTCTTAGCACCTCCCTTAAAACCTATCCTATAAGTCCTCGGGCTACCCTCTTATTTTTAACAGCAATTACATTTACTTCTTCTTTATCGAATATTTCTCCCAACTGAATCTTACTTCCGTAATGAATATAGTGAATGTTATTTTCAATTGCTTTTCTTATTAGTTTATTGTCATTCTTTTCACTTATATCTTCAGCTATTATCATAAAATGAATTTTCTCTATTTCATCAAAAATCATATTTACTCCAAAAACTAACTCCTGAGAATTCTTCATTGCTTTCAAAACCTTAAGATAATCCTTGGTATCTTTTTTTAATAAGCTTAACATTTTTAGTAAATCATCTATTTCAACTTTTATTTTCTTATGTTTTGATAATCTGTTCACACATTCTTGGGATCTACATATATATGTTCCTCTTTTTTGCGATTTCATTTTCTCATCAAAGGTATATTTATCTCCGCTTTCAACAATTCTAAATAATTCATCCTTAGTATGCTTTTTCTTACAAATAATACATGTTCTTTCAGAAATTTTAGTCATTTTTTTCCTCTAATGCTTCTTTTACTTTTATATCTACTCTCATTCCAGTTAATTTAGCAGCAAGTCTTGCATTTTGACCACTTTTCCCAATCGCTAAAGACAATTGAGTTGCATCAACTATAACTCTTGCTGTAGTTTCATCCTCTAGAATTTCTACACTATTAACTTTTGCTGGACTAAGAACTGCTGAAACAAATTCTTCTATTGATTCTTTCCATTCAACTATATCTATCTTTTCTCCGTTTAATTCATCTACAATATTTCTTATTCTTAGTCCCTTTTGACCAATGCAAGCACCTATTGTATCTATATTTTTATCATTTGAATAAACTGCTATTTTAGCTCTAGATCCTGCTTCTCTAGCAACTGATTTTATTTCTATTAACCCTTCAGATATTTCTGGGATTTCTAATTCAAATAATTTTCTTAGAAGTCCTTCATTTTTTCTAGATATTACTATTTTAGGAAATTTACTAGTTTTTTCAACTTCAGCAACATAAACCTTTATTCTGTCTCCAACTCTATATACATCAGATGGTGACTGCTCAGATATAGGAAGCACTGCTTCTGTTCCATCAAATTCTATAAATATACTTTTTCTATCATCAATTCTTCTTATAATACCAATGATTATATCTTTTTCTCTAACTTTAAATTTATCGTAAACCCCTGTTCTTTCTGCTTCTCTAACTTTTTGGATAACTATTTGTTTACCATTTTGAATTGCATTTCTTCTGAATTCTTCACAGTTAACTTCTATTTTTATTTCGTCTCCAATTTTAATTCTTTTTTTATACTCTTTAGCATCTTCTAAAGAAATTTCTAAAGCTGCATCATAAACATCATCAACAATTGTTTTTAATTCATAAACTTTGATTTCTCCTGTTGTTCTATTTATCTCAACTTTGACATTTTCTTCTTCTCCAAAATGTTTTTTATAAGCTGCTAAAAGGGCTTGTTCAACTGTTTCTAGTAAACTTTCTTGGCTTAAACCCTTTGATTTTTCCAATTCTTCCAATGCTGCTAGAAATTTTTTTCCATCTTTACCTTTCATTTTCTCCTCCTGAAGCCTAAACTTTAAATATCTTTAAAATTATAGACTAGATTAGATTTTCTAATCTCTTTAAATGGTATTTGTATTTCATCCTCTATTTGAAGAAATACAATGTTATTTTCAAATTTTGTTAGTATACCTTCAAAATTCTTTTCATCATTTAACTTATGCTTTAAACTTACTTTTATTTTTGACCCTTGAAATCTAATGAAATCTTCTGGTTTTTTTAAAGGTCTTTCTATTCCAGGTGAGGAAATTTCTAAAAAGAATTTCTTATCAATAATTTTATCTATATCATCTCCAACTGCTAAGCTAAATTTAGCACAATCTCCCAATGATATTTCCTTATCTAAATATTCTATGTATATTCTTACATACCAATATCCTCCATCTTGAAGATACTCTAAATCAACTAATTCCAGACCAAATTCTTTTAGAGTTGGATCTATTATCTTCTCAATTTTTCCTATAACTTTCAATTTATCTTCTTTTTCCAAAAACAGCTCACCTCTCTTCCTAATCCTTACCATAAATAAAGAGTGGGTTTCCCCACTCTCCTCTAAACAATATACTTTACCAAGAAATTATACCATATAAATCTAAAAAAATCAATCATTCTTTAGATTTTTCCTAAGCAAATCATAGGCTTTTAAACAGATTTTCATTATGAAATTATAAGTTAAAATAACTCTTTAATTCTTCAACTTTATCCAATTTTTCCCACGGAAGATCAATATCTGTTCTTCCAATATGACCAAAAGCTGCAAGATCTTGATATCTAAATTCGCCGCTTCTTAATTTCAACTCTTTTTCTATTCCTCTTGGCGTTAAATCAAATATTTCTTTAACTACTTTTGATAATCTCACTTCATCAACTTTACCTGTACCAAATGTATCTACTTTTATTGAAATTGGCTCTACTACTCCTATTGCATAAGATAATTGAATCTCACATTTATAGGCTAATCCAGCTGCAACTATATTTTTAGCAACCCATCTAGCAGCATAGGCTCCTGATCTATCAACTTTTGAAGGATCTTTTCCAGAAAAAGCTCCTCCCCCATGTCTAAAATATCCCCCATAGGTATCAACTATAATTTTTCTTCCTGTAAGTCCTGTATCTCCATTTGGACCTCCAATTATAAATTGTCCTGTGGGATTAATAAATATTTTTTTTATGTCTTCAAACTTCAAGTTATATTTTTTAATTACAGGTTTAATTACTAATTCCTTTAAATCCTCATGTATTTGTTCTTGAGTTACATCTGGATTATGTTGAGCTGAAACAACTATAGCTTGAACAAATTTAATGTTATCTTCCCTGTCATAGGCTAATGTTACTTGAGATTTTGCATCTGGTCTAGCCCAAGTTAATACTCCATTATCCTTTAAATCCACATAAACTCTTAAAATTTCCCTTGCTAATACTAGAGCAAGAGGCATAAGTTCTGGAGTCTCTTTTACAGCCCCTCCAAACATTATACCTTGATCTCCTGCCCCTCCTCTATCTACACCCATGGCAATGTCTGTAGATTGGGCGTGTATTGAGTTAAACACTCCACAATCACTGTCAAACCCCATACCTGTTTTGTATCCTATTTCCTTTATTTTATCCCTAACCACATCTTGAATATTTACAAAAGTTTTAGTGGTAATTTCTCCTCCAACTATTACTTGTCCTGTTGTACAAAAAACTTCACATGCTACTCTTGATTCTGGATCATCCTTTAAACATGCATCTAAAACTGCATCTGAAATTTGATCAGATACTTTATCTGGATGTCCTGGGGAAACGCATTCTGAAGTAAAATAAATTAAATCTTCCATTAATTCCTCCTTAAAATATATATACTTATATATTATATTTACTTAGTTTTTATAAATTGAATTAAAAATAAAAAAGTCCTTTCCATAGGAAAGGACATAATATCTACATTGTCCCATCTTTTTGGAATTAGCACCACACAATAAATGTAGGTTGCTGAGACATCTACGGGCCAATCCCTCCGTCTCTCTTGATGGTATTTCAGTTTATATTTTATTATTATTTATTCAAAAAGTCAAGTTTTTTTAAAAAGTATATACAATTCCAACTCCACCGAAATAAATTAAACTATTATTAACAATGGGAGAATTTTTTATTTCATTTGAAAATTTCATAGCCCCTAAAAATCCTAATAATGAAAAAGCATCTGTTAATCTATAAGAACTTGTAACTCCAATTCCTAATGAATAGCCATTTTCCCCATCATACTTATTTAAAGAAGTATTTGTACTTGCCTCTCCAGAATCTATACCAAAATAATAATCAATAAAACTTGAATTATAATAGTTAAAATTAATAGAAGGTTTTATTATTATATTCTCATTGATTACATAAGGTTTTTGAATTCTAAGGGATATTTTCCCTCCCTCTTGACCTATTTCTCCATTTAAAATTGTCTCAACATCATAGAGTCCATTATAATATTTAAATTCGCTTCCTAGCATAAACTGATAATCTCTGTCATCAATTCCTTTATACTTAGAATCTAAATCATTTCCATCAATTTCGTATCCTCCAAAGGGAACTGCATATAAAGAAAATGCATATACATCATCTTCCATTAGTCTATATCCTATATGTAATGTGTTAGTTGTTGCAGAATCTATAAAATAATTATCATATTCATAATTTAAAAATGGCAATACGTGACTTTCTTCATCACCTTTAAAAAATTCACTTGTAACTCCATAACCAATTCCAACACTAGATGCTAAAGCTATTTGTGATACCAATGCTATCATAGGGAAAAAAGCTATTTTTTTCATAATTACCTCCCTGTTAATAATTTATTTATTCATATGTTTTTCTTCTCTTTTTATTTTTATAAAATTATATTTTCCTGTAACTTTTCTTTTAAAACTAAATTTTCCATTAGTTGGGAAAATTGCTATTCTTCTTATATCAAATAAATCTTCTTGAAAAGAAACATCTCCATTATCTGTTGTCACTGCAAATTCATATCCAGCTTCCTTTACAAATTTTCTAACTAATTTACTTCTATGTCCATAAGGATAAGCAAAACTAGTTAATTTTTTCCCTAATTTTTTTTCTAATATTTCTTTAGAATCAATAATTTCTTTTTTTGCTATTTCAGGATTTAAATTTCCCATTTTAGAATGTGTCATAGAGTGACCACCAAATTCTATTCCATAATCTTGCATCTCTAATATTTCTTCATCACTCATTAAATGAAAAACTTTCTCTGGATTAAAGTTGTTCTCAGCATCCCATTTATTATATTTTAAATCCCCTAATAAATAGATTACAGCTTTAAATCCAAATTCTTTAAGAATTGGAAAAGCTATTTCATAGTTATCTTTGTACCCATCGTCAAAGGTTAAAACTATTAGTTTTTTATCCTTATCAAATCTTTTTTTATAGTTATTATCCTTTAAATCTTCAAAGGTTACTGTTTCATACCCTTTATCATTTAGATACTGCATATGTTGCCTGAAGATTTTTTCTTCTATGTAGGTTCCGTGAACTCCCTTTTCCTCATCATTTCCCTTTATAACCCTATGGTACATTATAATTGGAATTTCATATTTATTCTTTAAAACATATTGTTTTGAATATATTTTTTCTATTCTATCAACTATTTTTTCCAATGAAAAATTTTTCTCTACTTTTTTTCTTAATTCTAAAAGATTTCCATGGGATTTCTTAATTGCATTATTAATATCTTGAGATATCCCTCTTATTTCAACTTTACTATCTAAATTTTCATTTAAATTAATATCACCAAAGTTGCTTTTTAATCCATAGTCTATATTACTTGTTCCTATTGATCCTAAGTATTCATTTTCCCCAACTGCTATTACTGGTTTACCTGATAAAATAGCTTCTACTGCAACTCTTCCAGCTCCTATAACTATCGATGATTTACAAATTTCCTCATAAACATTATTTATATATCCCATAAATTCAACTTTATTTTTAAATTTCTCAAATTTTTTAGGAACTACTTTTCCTCCAATAACTCTAATAACTAGATCTTTTCTATCTGATATTTCATCTAAAATATCATAGCAAACATCACCCTTTGGCCCAGATAATCTTCCAATAATAGAGACTACTATCCTTTCATCACCTTTTTCCTCAGCTTGAAAAAGATATTCATTACAGTCAACTGGATTTCTCAACACCTCTATTTTTGAATTATCCACTCCTAATTCAGTAATCAATTGATGTTTAATATTTTCACAAACTGCTATTCCATAATCTCCAAAACATTTAATTAATTTTCTACTTAAATGAACAGGTTGTTTCCCGTGAGTAGTTGTTATTAAAGGAATACCTGCTATTTTACAAGCTAATGCTGAACTCCAAGCTGATGCTCTAGAATGAGCGTGAACAACTTGAATATCATTTTCTTTTATAATTTTTAATAGTTTTCTAACGTGACCTAACCTTTGCAATAAACTTCTCTTGTTAAATTGAATTTCAAAATATTCAGCTGTTGTTTTTTTAGTTAATGTATCAGATACTATAAAAACTTTGTTTTTTCTTTTCATTAATTCATTACTAAGGGTTATTGCATAAACTTCAGCCCCTGTAACTTCCAATTGAGATAATGCCATTAATATATTCATTTTTCCTCACTTTTAATCTTCTAAATCTTCTATTAACATCATATAATGGTTTATTTTACCACTATAGTTTTCAACTATTTTTTTATTTATTCTAATATAATTATCATTTTCTTCGTATAACTGTCTATTTAAAATAACAAAGTGTTTTTTTAATTTTTTCAACTTCTTTTTAGTTACTTTTCCCTCTAAGGTTCTATTGAACATTTTTTCAGAACTCTTAAAGTTATTCTCAAATTCATAACCACTATAATAACGAATTCCTGAACAAGAACTCATTAAAATTACAATCATAATTAACATTAATTTTTTCAACAAACACACACCCCTTGACTCCTAAGTCAATTCTTTCTTTGAGCATATCACATGTTCTATCTTTTAGTCAATTTTATTTGCTATTTCATTAAAATATTTCAAAAAACAAGAAATATCCTTTGAAATAAACTCCCAAGTATGATACTCATTTTTGTAAATATACCCTTTAAAATTTATATTATATTTTTTTAATCTCCCAACTATATCAATCCATTGTTGAAACATTAAATAAGGTTCCTTATCCTCTGCTCCTACACTTAAATAAAAATTTTTCCCATTGAATTCTTTTTTATTCATTACTTTAATTATACTATATGGATCTTGTTTTAATATTCTCCAACCCCAAGGACTAAAAATTCGTATAAAATTTGTTTTATCTAAATCATTAAATAAAAATCTTGGAATATAAATATATTTCATTATTCTCATAACTCTTCTATTTACACTCATTCTAATTAGACTTACTGCTCCTGAAAAGCTTCCAATTACATGAAATTTTCTAATATTTTTTAGTCCTATTTTATAAGCTGCGTAACCACCCATTGAAAAACCTGCTATACCTAATTTTCCATTTGGGGTAATTTTTCTAACTTCATTATATATTTCATCCATTATATAATCTTCATACTTAAAATTGCTATCTTCATAAAAGTTAGTATACCAACTTTCTCCAGCATATCCTGAATCAGGTAATACAAACATCATATTATTTATACTATTACTTTTTTTCAAAATCAAGTAATTTTCTAATAATTTCCCTCTCTCCAACCAATCTTCACTAGAGTCTCTAATACCATGAAGTAAAATTAAACAAGGAATTCCCTTAAGCTCTACGTTCTTTGGAGTTACAATAATAACTTTCATTGTTTCCTTAACATGAACACTTTTTATATTTTTTCTTTCAATGTTAAAATTACCATAAACTTCTTCTTTACTTAAATTCTGTAAATCTAACTCTTTTTCCTTATTATATTGAACTTCCTCATACAACAATACTCTTTTTAATTTTCTTGCAAATTTAAATTTATAAGGATAAGTTATAAAGTAAAAAAGAAGACATAAAAACACTACTGTCACAAAAAGACTAATAATCATTTTTTTATCTCCTTTCTTTATTTTTATTTAATTAAATTTGTTTAAAATGCTGCATTTCCTGGTGTTCTTGGGAATGGGATTACATCACGAATATTAGTAATTCCTGTAATGTACATCATCATTCTTTCAAACCCTAATCCGTAACCTGAATGAGGGAAACTTCCATATTTTCTTAAATCAGTATAGAATTTATATTCTTCTTTATCTAATCCTAATTCATCCATTTTTCCTTCTAATATTTCTAGTTTATCTTCTCTTTGAGACCCACCTATTATTTCTCCAATTCCTGGGGCTAATAAGTCCATAGCTCTAACAGTTTTCCCATCTTCATTTAATTTCATGTAAAAAGCTTTAATTTCTTTTGGATAATTTGTTAAAAATACAGGTTTCCCAAAATGATTTTCAGCTAAAAATCTTTCATGTTCACTTTGTAAATCTATTCCCCATTCAACTTTATAATCAAATTTATGTTTTGAAGCTATTAATATATCTATAGCTTCTGTATATGTTAATCTTGCAAAATCATTATTTAAAATATTATTTAATTTTTCAGTTAAACCTTTTTCTATAAATTTATTGAAAAATTCTATTTCTTCTGGACAATTTTCCATAACATATTTAATTATATATTTAACCATTTCTTCAGCAACATCCATATTTACTGTTAAATCAGCAAATGCCATTTCTGGCTCTATCATCCAAAATTCAGAAGCATGTCTTGAAGTATTTGAATTTTCTGCTCTAAATGTAGGCCCAAAAGTATAAACATTTCTAAAAGCAGAACAATATGTCTCAGCACTAAGTTGTCCACTCACTGTTAAGTTAGTTGATTTACCAAAAAAATCCTTAGAATTATTAACTGTTCCATTTTCATTTTTAGGTAAATTTTCCATATCTAAAGTTGTAACTCTAAACATTTCTCCTGCTCCTTCAGTATCTGAAGAAGTTATAATTGGAGTATGAACATATACGAAATTTTTATCTTGAAAAAATTTATGAATAGCGTAAGCCAATACTGATCTTACTCTAAATACAGCAGAAAAAGTATTTGTTCTTGGTCTTAAATGTGCTATTTCTCTTAAATATTCAAATGAATGTCTTTTGTTTTGAAGTGGATAATCTAAGTCTGCTTTTTGTTCTATTTTTACATCAGTGGCAATTATTTCTGCAGCTTGACCTTTTCCTTGTGATTCTTTATATATCCCTTTTACAAAAACAGAAGAAGAAATTGATAAATGAGAAATTTCTTCAAAATTTTCTAAACTTGTATCATAAACAATTTGAATCCCTTTAAAGAAACTTCCATCATTTATTTCTATAAACCCAAAGTTTTTTTGAGCTCTTATTTTCCTTACCCATCCAGAAACTTCAACCTCTTTTCCTAATAATTCTTTTTCTTTTCTATACAATTCTCTTACTGTAACTCCACAACTCATTAAACTCCCCCTTAATTTAAGTTCCCTTTTTCTTCATCAACTATTTCTATTCTATCTAAATGACTTTTAACTTGAGCTCTAAATTTTTCAATATAAAGTTTTCTATACTTATCTCTTTCTAATATTTCTTCTTTAGTTAAAGTTCTTTTTTTTGATAGATTTGCAAAATAATTTACCTTTGTAACTATATCTTTCATTTCCATTTTTATCTCCTATATTATAACATATTAGTTGTAATTTAATACATCTGTAAGTCTAAAGTATTATACATTTTATTTTATTTTTTGTCAAACATCGACGCATTGTTTATACTAGCTACAATTCCCATTGCAACCATAATTGTAATTATTGAGCTTCCTCCATAGCTAAATAAAGGCATTGGAATCCCAAAAACTGGTAATAATCCTAAAACTACAAAAAAATTAATCAAGAATTGAGTTATTATAAAGCCACCTATTCCTACTGCTAGATATTTTCCAAAAATATCTTTAGAATCTAACCCTATTTCCAATATTAAATTATATAATAAGAAGAATAAAAAAATTACAAACAATAATCCAATGAAACCCAGCTCCTCACCAAATAAAGCCATTATAAAATCAGTATGTATTTCTGGTAAATAATTGTACTTTTGAACTCCACTACCATAGCTTCTCCCTAAAATACCTCCATTTCCAAAGGCAAGTAAAGATTGAGCAACTTGATATCCTTCATTAAGATTTCCTAAATAATTATCTTCTATTATTCCTTGTAAAAACATTCTTATTCTTACTAACTTATAATTAGTTGAATCCCCCATATAAATAAGTCTTAAAATAATTCCTCCTACACTAAATACTGGAATTAATATTTCTAATATCCTTTTCTTTGTTATTTTAGTAAAGAAAAGCATAAAAATATATATGCAAATATAATGAATTATTGTCCCTAAATCATTTTCAAAGAATATTAAAAATGCAAAAATCATTAAAATAAAAACTGAAGACGTAAATGTTTCAAATACACTTTTATTATTTTCTTCACATTTTGAAAATATTTTAGCCAGTAAAATTATATATACTACCTTTAAAAGTTCAGCTGGTTGTACAGTACCAAAACTACCTATTGCGATCCATCCTGTTGCACCATTTATTTCTCTAACTATACTCGGAAAAAATTTCCCACCAATAGCTAAAAAAATTAAAGCTAAAAAAGAAATAATATACATAAACATTACCATATATTTATTTTTTAATGTTCTATAATCTTGACCACTTAGGAAACAATAACAAAATAATCCTATGGCTAAGTATAAACAATATTTAGTTTTATTTAAAATGCCATTTCTATAATAAGATATGCTGAAAATATTTAAAATTCCTAACACTATTATTATACCTAATACTCCTATTAATACTCTTTTCCTTCTTTTAATAATCTTTTTTTTATTCTTTTCCTTTAAAACCTTAGCTATATTTTCCTCTATTATTTTTTGTTGTTGATAAATATTCTTATTTTTTTCCATTATTTTCCCTTATAATACTAATATTTTTAGATAACTTCCATTGAACAGATTATAACATAATATAAATATTTTTCCAAAAAATAAAAAAAAGATTGGCAAGTACTTATCCTCCCAGAGGGCTGCCCCCCAAGTACTTTCAGCGTTTATGAGCTTAACTTCTAGGTTCGGTATGTTACTAGGTGT
>Ga0172378_10001574_pt1 | contig 21134 bp, 14 predicted proteins | sample GrowelOW332metaG_FD_119755 | JGI IMG/M metagenome (GOLD analysis project Ga0172378, IMG submission 119755) | Groundwater microbial communities from an aquifer near a municipal landfill in Southern Ontario, Canada - Pumphouse #3_1 metaG | ecosystem: Environmental > Aquatic > Deep subsurface >... | reverse complement strand
ATCTAAACTCAAATTTTTTATGTAATTTATACTTTCTTTTCCCATATTAAATAAAAGGTCAATAGAGGATAAGTTTTCGATAAATCCAAGCTTGTCGCTAAAGCACTGAATGTAAGGTTTGTGATTTGGTCTTGCTTGTGAGTTATTAGATTGAGGGTTAGGGAGGAATTTATCTCTGAAATCTAGCCCTGTGTTTGGTTTTAAGTATTCTTGGCTTATAATTATTTCTGTTTTAATTTGAAATCTTTTTTGAAAATAGGATAGTATATCAAGATTTAAATCGAATAACTTTTCATATCTTTTAAAGAAAAACTCCTTAATGTCTTCTTCATAATATTCAAAGAAAGGACTTTTCCCATAGGCAGAACAAATTGTTCTGAAGGCTTTTATATTCCAATTATCATTATAAGATATTTTAACCTCAGATATTGTTTGACGATTTGATGATTCTTTAATAATTGGAATATTTATACTTATCTTTCCGTTGGCAGATTGTATATAGGTTCTGTTTCTAAAGGACTGTTTTGGATAGGTTTCCATTGCCTCTATCTTCACTTTATCAAACTTCGATAAGTGAATGAAATATTCTACGTTTGGAAAGAAAAACGCAGGGAATATTGGTAGGTTATTATTTTCCAAAGGTAATTGATACAAGTTTCTCGTCAATAAAATAAAAATCTATACTGTATTCTTCAAATGAGATTCTCATCTCTCCCCAGTCTTCTTCCTCTTTTGTTTCGTTATATATTTTGTTTTCTATCATAAGCAACTCAACCTCTCTTGGGGAAGATCCTATTAGTTTTTTGCCAAATATTTCGACATCCTCACTATCTATGTCGATACAAGTTAGGATTGAATGATCGTTATTGTCGAAGAATAAACTCAGACCTATTTTGTGGTAATGAAGTATAGTGGTAGGATATTCAATGTCTTCTCCTATAACTTCTGTTTCTTCGGGTGAGCCTATCTCCTTTATTATTTCCTCTATTGTTGAGCCAAATAATAATTCTCCAATTCCCTTTTTTAATTGTATTTCTAATTTCATAATGATATGGTTGTTTTATATTTTTGCAATAATAATAATAATAACTGCTTTGTACAAGTTTTATTTGTTTTATTTCATTTGCTCATTTTATTTTTAAAATTATTATATTGATTTCAAGTATATTGATAAAAAAGAGAAATAAAAAAAGTGCAAATTGTTTGGTATGAATAAAAAAATTTATACCTTTGCACTCGCAATTTGATTGACCAAGTAGCTCAGTTGGTAGAGCACATCCCTTTTAAGGATGGGGTCCTGGGTTCGAATCCCAGCTTGGTCACAAAAAAATATTTTGTTTAACGTCATTAGTTTTAAAAAGCTGATGACGTTTTTCTTTATTTTTGAAACTTTATTGTATCTTTGTCAATCTTTTAATTAATAAAAAACATTGGCAATGAAAAAAACATTATTCTTTTTTATTCTTTCATTCTCCTTCTTATTATTAAATGCGCAGACAGATTCTATTGATATCCAGCATTATGAAATTAATTTGGATATTAATAATACTGTTAAAGGTAGGCATGTAGGAAATTGTATTCTTAGTGTAAAGCTTGTTGATCCTTCTTATAATATCATTAAACTTAGTTTGTTAAATCATAATGTAGATTCGGTCTATGTTAATGGATTTCCGGCTTTCCATTATTATTATAATTCTCCAAATATTAGTATCTCTATTCCTAATGGGTCTCAAAATGGAGATATTATTGATGTTTGTGTTTGGTATAGCGGAGCACAGGTAACTGAATTATATGGTTGGGGGGGCATTCACTATGATCCACGAATAATTTATTCCTTAAATGTAGCTATAATGGATCCTCAACATTCTTTTGCACGAAGCTGGTTTCCTTGTCAAGATCTATTTAGCGATAAGGCTACTTTTAATCTTAATATTAGCTCGCAAAGTGATAAAAAGGTTATTTGTGGTGGAATTATCGATAGTGTTGTTAGTATTTCCGATTCTTCATCTCTGTGGCATTGGAGAATTCCTCAAACCATAGCTCCTTATCTTGTTGCGGTAACTATTGCGGATTATGCTTTGCTTGAAGATACAATTGAGGGAATTGCAAATAATTTTCCTCTTAATATTTATTGTTTCCCTGAAGACACAACAATTCTTAGGTCTAAGGTTGGTTTGATTAAGGACGCTTTTCATGGATTAGAATCTAAGTTTGGAGAGTTTCGATTTAATAGGGTTGGTTATTCTGTTACTCCATTGGGTAGTATGGAGCATGTTGATAATATTTCATTGGCCAGAAGTGCTGCAATTGGTCAGGGTGATGATAATAACAGCAATATTGTTCATGAGTTAGGACATAGTTGGTTTGGTAACTATATGGGTGGATATTCTGAATTGGATATGTGGATAAAAGAAGGATGGACAAGTTGGTCTGAAAACATCTCTTTTGAAGCTCATTACGGGACTGAATATGCAAAGAAGTATTTTAGAAATAATATGGAAGCGGTGCTTAATAAGATGCCTCTTGACGAGGGGTATAGGATTTTATATGGGGTAACTGGGGAGGATGTATATTCTAAAACAACTTATAGAAAGGGAGCCGCAGTTGTACACACTCTTAAAGGTTATTTGGGAGATGATGTTTTCTTTCCTTCGGTAAGGGCTATGCTTTCAAATTATGGATATGGAGTTGTGAACTCTTTTCAAATGAGAGATTTTCTTTCTTCTCAAACTAATATTGATTTAACGGACTTTTTTAATTTCTATGTTTTGGATAGTGGTTATAATCATTATTCAATTACTGAAAAACATTTTAATGGTTTCACTGCAACAATTTCAATAAAACAAAGAACTATTGTTAATCAAAATGGGGGTTGTGCTTTTAGCCGCATTCCAGTTACTTTTGTTGATGAGAATTGGAATAAGGAGAAAAGAATTGTTGAGTTTTATGGTAGTGCCACAACTCAAGATATTAATTTAAGTTTTATACCAATTAATTGTTTTATTGATTTGGAAGAAGAAATTGCTGATGCAACCTTAGATAATTATATGATTATTGATAGTCTTGGGGTAAATAGTTTTCCGAATACTTATTTCTTTGCTGATATTAAATCAAATCCTGATTCTGTTTTTTTAAGAACAAGTTTAAGTTGGTTGGGTGATGAAGAAGCTAATCCCCTTATTGAAGGAGTAGAGAGAATTAGTCGAAAACATTATTGGACCATTGAGGGTATGAATTTGGATAAATGTCATATTGAAGGTAATTTCTATTATAAGATCGCTTCTAGTACTAATAATTTTGATAATGACTTAGTAAGTAAATATTCTTCATTAGACTCTCTAATGCTATTATATCGCCCTAGTCACAACGAGCCTTGGATTCCTGTTAAAACCAACAAAGCAGACAACACAATAGGCTATTTAAAGCTTAATGCTCTTTGGGAAGGTGATTATATTATGGCAATTGGTGATAGAAGTATTATTGGACTTGCAAATATTGATAAGGTTTGTGAGCCTAAGATGAAATTGTACCCAAATCCTATTAGTGACGTTGTTAACCTTGGGTTCTCTGATTTAAACAATGATTATAATTTAATTATTACAGATAATATGGGTAAAGAATTCTATTGTAAAAAAATAAATAAGGGTTCAAATACAGCTCGTTTCAATGTTGAACTTAACTCAGGAATGTACATTATTTCGCTTGTATCTATGGATAAGAAAATACTGATAAGAGAGAAAATGATAGTTATTAAATAAAAAAAATCGATTTAATGGTTACTTTTTTTCGAAATATGTGTTGTTATTAGTGTAGATGATTTATGGAAAGAAATGAAGACTTAATAGATTTGATAAATCTTTGCAAACAGAATGACTCAATAGCTCAACAAAGAATCTTTAAATGCTATAAAAACAAACTGTTCGCATTGTGTTTGCGATATTCAAAATCGAGTTCGGAGGCTGAAGATATGCTTATGGAGGGCTGGATGAGGATTTTTAAATTTATTGATAACTTTGAGATAAATGAAGACTTTAATTCCTTTGTTTTTGAAGCTTGGATAAAAAAAGTTATGATTAACAACTCAATCAATATGTATAGGACAAGCAAAAAATATAATATGAATGAGGTGTCTATCGAAATAAGTAACATTAATACTCAACAGATATTTGAAACCGATTATATGTTTTCGGAGGAAGAGTTGATTAGTTGTGTGCAGGAACTTCCAAAAGCTCTAAGAATTATTTTCAATATGTCCGCCATCGATGAATATAGTAATAAAGAGATTAGTCAAGAATTAAATATGACACCAAACAGCGTTAAATCTAATCTATATAAGGCAAGAAAAGCTTTAAAAGAAAATTTAGATAAAATTGCTAACAAAGAATTGAGATGAAGAATATAGATAAGATATTTAATAAATTAAAGGATAACGAGGTTGAGGCTCCAGATATTTGGAATAAGCTTGAGAGTCAACTAAGCAATGCCCCTAAAACGAATCTAAATAATAATTTAGATAAAGTAGGTGCTACAAAGCTAACAACTAATGTTGTATTTAAAGCTATCGGCTTGGTTGCTGGATGTGGAATTATTGGAGTAGGAGCATATTTATTTATTAATAGTTTTAATGATTCAAAAGAAAATGTTATTGTTAAAACAAAAATTGAAACGTCTAAGATAAATGATGATTCTGTCAAAAACGATGATGGAAAAATCATCTCAATAGAAAAAGCTAAACAAATCACTAGTCCAATTGCTACTTTAAATCAAAACAATCAAGATACTATAATCGCATTTAAGGTTAGTGATGAAAAGACTATTGTTTTGGAAAATAGAAATTATTCAGTCAAAACAATCAATTCTTCTCAGTCATATCCAACAGAAATTAATATTAATCATATTAAAGAAGACTCTTTAGTAATTGTTAAAAAAGTTTTGCCTTCAAATTTAGATATTCCAGATTTTAAACCTTCTAATGTTATTACTCCTAATGGTGATGGAATAAATGATGTGTTTGTTATTAAAGACGTTGATAAATTTCCTGATAATTGTTTGATTGTTTTTGATCGTAATGGTAAGTCTGTTTATAAATGTAAGGGGTATAAAAATAATTTTAAAGCCATAAATATCCCAATCGGGACATATTTCTATAAGTTTGAATTTAAAAATTTAGATAAAAAAGAAATAAAGGGAGGAAGCATTACAGTGATGTAGAAATCCGAGTTTTAAGTATTTTTTCAATATAATTATTGATTAAATCTCTTGAGTGTTACAAAAAGTTACTAATATTGCAAATTATTTTTGCATAATCTATGAAACAAAAAGTTAACAAATTAAGAGTAATTATTAGCTTCAATAAGCTAACAAAGAGTCAGTTATTAATGTTCAGTCAAGCCTATTCTGAAGGATATAGCTCGTATATTCAAAAAATAAACAAGCCATCAGGTGAAGTTATTTATGTTGTACCTTTCGAAACAGAGGATACGATTTATATGGTAAAGGTTGATGTGAAGGTTGATGCTAAGCTAACAGAAGAAGAATTCGATAAAGAAATTTTACGCGATTCAAAGAACCACGATTTTTCAGCGGAACAAGAGAAGGAAGAAGAAGAGGAGGAAAAGCCTTCTAAAGATACATTTGTTCTTGTTCACGGAGACTATGCCGCAGAAAAAATTGATGACGACGATGACGACGATGACGATGATGATGAGGGGGAGGATGAAAAATAATAAAATATAGAGTAATGAATATATTCGAACAGAGAAAAGAAAAGGAGATGAGGATTGCTCAATCAATGTCAAAGGTTAAGTTTTTGCTTGCTATTGGTAGTGGAAAAGGAGGCGTTGGTAAATCTACAATTGCTGCTAACATTGCAATTAGCCTTGCTAAACTGGGATTTAAAGTTGGTTTGGCAGATGTGGATATTTACGGCCCATCAATCCCAACTCTATTTAATATCGAAAATGAAGAGGTAGTTGGTCAAGAAATAGATGGTAAATTACATTTTCAACCTATTGAAAAATTTGGCGTAAAACTTATGTCTATTGGTTTTTTTGTTGACCCTTCAAAAGCTTTAATGTGGAGAGGGCCAATGGCTTCAAATACTTTAATTCAAATGCTTTCTGATACTCTTTGGGGAGAATTAGATTATTTGATTTTCGATATGCCTCCAGGAACTGGTGATATTCAATTAACGCTTTCACATGACTTTAACTTGTCGGGTGCTGTATTTGTTTCAACTCCTCAGCAATTAGCTATTAGTGATGTTAGAAGGGCTGTTAATATGTTTAAAAACGAAAGTGTTAATGTCCCAATTTTGGGATTGGTAGAAAATATGGCGTATTTCGTTACTAATGATTTACCTAATAACAAATATTATTTATTTGGAAAAGGTGGAACAGAGAAGTTTGCTAAAGAATTAGATATAGAAGTATTGGAGCAAATTCCTATTTCGGAGGAAATTTCTGAAACTAATGATAGTGGAAATCCAATAAGTTTGATCGTTGATTCGTTAGAAAGTAATAGTTTTTTGAGCTTAGCTCGAAAGATTAATGATAAATTAGTAGAAATTAATAAATAAAAAATATTATGACATCAGAAGAAACACAAGCATTAGAAATAAGAGTGAAAGAGGTTTTAGAACAAATTAGACCATACCTTCAAAGTGATGGAGGTGATTTGAAATTTGTAAAATTAACTGACGATAAAGTTGTTTTTGTAGAACTTCAAGGTCATTGTGGATCATGTCCTCATGCTATGATAACTCTAAAGCAAGGAGTGGAACAAGCTGTAATTGAAGCTATTCCTGAAATAAAATCTGTTGAAAGAGTTTAAGAGTAATGATTTATACAAAAACAGGAGATAAAGGAACAACATCTTTGGTTGGAGGCAAGAGAGTGCCTAAATATGATTTGAGAGTTGAGTGTTATGGAACATTAGACGAATTAAATTGCCATTTAGGTCTTGTTAGAGATCTTTTGGCACAGAGAGAAAGAAAATTGGGTAAATCTAAAAAAGAGATTGAATCTAATTTTATTAATGTTGAACTTTTATCTATAATAAATACTATTTTTAACGCTCAAGCAATTGTTGCTTGTGAAGACCCAAATATTAAGACATTACCTCCAGTAAAAGACGAACATATTTTAATGTTAGAAAAGAGGATTGATTTATTAGAAGGAGAATTGCCTAAATTTAAAAGTTTCATTTTACCAACAGGATATTATATTTTCTCTGAGATGCAAGTCTCTAGAACCGTTTGCAGAAGAGCTGAAAGGCTTTTATGTAAATTAAATGATAAAGAAGGAGTTGATGATCAGGTTTTAATTTTTATTAATCGCTTGTCTGACTATCTTTTTATTTTAGCAAGGAAAGTTTTGATTGATAGGGGTAGAGAAGAGATTTTGTGGATCCCGTAATTTAAAAATCAAGAATAAAATGCTTTTATAATTAAAATAAACGAGGTTAAATTTGTTTGTATAAGAATTAATATTACTTTTGCAAAAAATGAGAGGGTTATTTTTAATTTCACGAGTATAAACTTAAAATAATTATAAACAATGTATTGGACATTAGAATTAGCTTCGAAATTAGAAGATGCACCATGGCCAGCAACGCGTGAAGAGCTTTTAGATTATGCTTTGAGAAGTGGTGCTCCGGCAGAGGTTGTTGAAAATCTAACTGAAATTGAGGATGAGGGAGAGACTTATGATAGTATAGAGGATATTTGGACAGATTACCCTACAAAGGATGATTTCTTCTTCCACGAAGACGAATACTAAAATTAAAGCTAAGAAAAAGCGTTTTGATAATTCAGAACGCTTTTTTTGTTTAAGTTAATTTTTTCTTTATTACCTTTGCAATAGTTTAGGAATATTATTTTAATCAAATTAATAACTAGTTATATGAAGAAACAATTATTATTTTTATTGATGTTTTTTTTAATCCAAAGTCTTTTTGCCCAAAATATAGGAGTTGGGTTGAAAGGGTATCTCAATAGTGAAGGAAAAAAATCTTCTATTTTATTTTCTGAAAAATACTCTTATCGTAATTTTGATGGAGTTAAGCATATATCTGCCATTATAAAGGTAAACGATGAGTTTGATGAGAATGAACTTTTGAAAAACAATTCTAAGATAGGTTCAAGAATTGGAAATATCTTAACAGTTTATATCCCTCTTGATAGGGTTAGAGATGTGTTGAAAATTAAAGGGATGGACGAAATTGAGACCTCTCGTAAAGTTAGTTCCCCTCATCTTATAAAAGCAGCCAGTGATCTTGGTGCTGATTTAGTTTGGCAGGGTTTTGACTTGCCAAGTCCTTACAGTGGTAAGGATGTAATTATTGGGATTACTGATTGGGGTTTCGACTACACTCACCCAATGTTTTACGACACCTTGTTAAATAATTATAGGATTATTGCAGCGTGGGATCAATTCCGAAATCAAGGACCTTCGCCAAGTGGTTATCTTTATGGTACTGTATTTGAAGGAAAACAAGCTCTGCTTGGAGCTCAATGTGACACGTCAAATATTTATCAATATGGATACCATGGAACTCATGTTGCTGGTATAGCCTCAGGAGGAGGGGCTACCACAAATTATAGAGGAATTGCTTATGGGTCTGAATTATTATTTGCAACCTTTCTAATTGATGAGGCAGGAGTTTTAGATGCTTATTCTTGGATGAGAGGAATTGCTCAAGATAAGGGAAAACGATTAGTTGTCAATGGAAGTTGGGGCTTATATAATATTGGTTTGATGGATGGAACTTCAATGTTTGATCAAGCAATTGACAGTATGTCTCTAAATGATAATATTGTTTTTGTAACAAGTGGAGGAAATAATGGAAATACAAAGTTTCATATAAAGGCAGATTTTAATTTTAGTGATACAGTATCAACGGGTATTGGTTTCGATATTCAAAATACTGTTGAAAAATATTGGGGGCAATCATTAACACTTTCTGGAGATAGTACCGATAGGTTTTCTGCAAGATTAGAGTTTTATGATGGAAACTTTCAATTGGTTCATGCTTCTAGATGGGTTAACACTATTTCAAATGATTATATTGCTGATACATTATTAATTATTGGTAACGATTCTATCATTTATAGATCGAATTCCGTATCTTCAACCCCTATTTCTAATCGTCCAATTCAAGAATGGGCTGTAAGGCTTTCAAACTCTCAATTGGGACAATACTTTGTGATCTTATCCATAATTTCTCCTAACGGTTATGTTCATGCTTGGAATGTTGCTTGTTTGTCAACTGGAGTAGGCAATTGGGGATTGGATTTTAAGAAATATAGGTTAAAAGATATTGAAGGGGATTTTTACTATAGTATAGGCGAACCTGCTGTTTGTAAGACTGCAATTACAGTAGCCGCACATTTGTCCCGACCAAGAGATGCATACTCAGGAGGATCAAGAGCTAATTTTTCAAGTATTGGACCAACAATTGATGGAAGAATAAAACCAGAGGTTTCTGCACCTGGAGTTGGTGTTTTTTCCTCAATATCTTCTTTTGCAAGTCAAGACTTTTCGTCAAATAATTTAATTACATTTGAAGGCAGGGATTATCCTTTTGCTCCATTATCAGGAACATCAATGTCCTCTCCAATGGTAACAGGTGTTGTTGCATTAATGTTGGAGGCTAATCCAAATTTGAGTTCTGAAAAAATAAAAGAAATTCTTATAGAAACTGCTCGTCAAGACAGTTATACTACATCAACTATCCCAAATGATAGTTGGGGTTGGGGTAAGGTCTCTGCCCATGATGCTGTTAAGAGAGCTGTTGAGCTAATAGGTTTAGATAATGAGATCGAATCCTCTCCAAAGCTTACTCTCTATCCTAACCCAATGTTGAATGAACTTAATATTGTTTCAACTGAGAAATTGAAATATGTTGAGATTTACGATATGTTTGGAAGAAAACTTATTGAAAAAGATAATAATACTAATTTAATAGATGTTTCTTCTTTAAGAAATGGCGTTTATATCGTTACTATTCATTTGGAGAGCAAGCTATTAAACTATAAGATAATAAAAAGATAATAGTAATTTGAGTTTATATTAAAAAAAAATAGTAATTTTGAACCTTGAAATATTATTTGACAAATCAAAAAAAGAAATAAAATGAACATTCCAGAAAATTTAAAGTATTCTAACGACCACGAATGGTTAAGAGTTGAAGGTGATGAAGTCTTTATTGGTATAACAGATTTCGCACAACATGAATTAGGTGATATCGTATTCGTTGATGTTGACACTGTTGGCGAAACATTAGATAAAGATGAAGTGTTTGGTTCTGTTGAAGCTGTTAAAACTGTTTCAGACCTTATGATGCCAATATCTGGAGAAGTTTTAGCATTTAATGAAAATCTTGAATCAAATGCAGCTGCAATCAATTCAGATCCTTACGCTGAAGGTTGGGTTATTAAAATAAAACCTAGTAACTTAGCTGAATTAAATGATTTAATGGATGCGAAAGCTTATTCAGCATTTATTGGTTTATAGGAATTAAAGCATAAAATAAAAAGAGATGCTCAGCTATAATAACTTGAGCATCTTTTTTTATTTATAATTGAAAATGAGAAACAAGAATTTAAATATTATTCTCTTTGTTGTTTGGATAGCGTTAATGTTATACGGAATACTATCACCTTCAGACTTATTACCAAAGAGTATAGGTTTTTTCTCGTTTATTCCTTTTTTTGACAAAATTGTTCATTTAGGAATGTTTGCAGTTTTTTCTTTCCTCTTGTTTTGGATATTGGTAAATAAAATTAATTTTTTAAAATCAATATTAGTAACCACATTCATTTCAGTAGGCTTTGGAATAATAACTGAATTGTCTCAGCTACTGCTCTCTAATATAACTCATAGAAGTTTTGAGTTTATGGATCTTTTTGCTGACATACTTGGAATAGCTTTCTCAATGCTATTATGTTCTTTTATCATAACCAAACAAGAAGTCTATATAAAGAAAACTCATATAAAGCAAAAAAAAAATAGATAAATTATTGTTAGTAACAATTTAATTTCTATCTTTGCAAACCCAATTGATGGAGTTTAATTAGAAAAAAATATAAAAAAGATAGGTAAGGATATGTATTTAGAAACCGAAAAGAAAAAAGAAATTTTTGCACAATATGGTAAATCAGATAAAGACACTGGTTCTATTGAAGGGCAAATCGCATTATTCACATTCCGCATTCAACATCTAACTCAACATGTTCGTGGAATGAAGAAAGATAAATTTACAGAACGTTCTTTAGTTAGATTAGTAGGAAAGAGAAGACGTTTGTTAGATTATCTTAAGGATAAAGATGTTTTAAAATATCGTGAATTAATTAAACAATTAGGTATTAGAAAGTAATTTCTATATCAATAGATTTATGGGAAAAGGCAATTAGCTTCTAATTGCCTTTTTTTGTATATAAATAATTGTGGAGTAAAAGAAGCAAAATGAATGATTGTTCTAATGTTGCTCCAGTTAGAAAAGAGGTTAATAAAATAATAAGATGGAAGTAATTAAAAAAGTCTTCACACTTGAAGATGGACGAAATGTCGAAATTGAAACAGGAAAATTAGCTAAACAAGCTGATGGTTCTGTTGTTGTTAAAATGGGAAACACGATGCTTTTAGCAACTGTTTGTGCCAAAAAAGAAGCAGGAGAGAATGTGGACTTTATGCCACTAACTGTTGATTATCAAGAAAAATACGCTTCTGTGGGCCGTTTCCCAGGAGGTTTCTTCAAAAGAGAGGCACGTCCATCAGAATACGAAATAATTATAGCTCGTTTGGTTGATAGAGCATTGCGTCCTTTATTTCCAGAAGATTTTCATGCTGAGGTTCAAGTTCAAATCACTTTAATTTCAGGAGACCAAAACACTCCTCCAGATGCACTTGCAGCACTTGCGGCATCAGCAGCACTTGCGGTTTCTGATATTCCATTCCATGGACCAGTATCTGAGGTTAGAATATCTTATATTGATGGTAAATTTGTTTTATGGCCATCTATTGAAGAAATTGAAAAAGCTGAATTATCTCTTATTGTTGCTGCAACAGAGGAGAATATCATGATGGTTGAGGGGGAGATGAAAGAAACTTCTGAAGAATTGATGTTAGAGGCTTTGAAAATAGCTCACGATGCAATAAAACTTCACTGCAGAACAATAAAAGAATTAGAAGCTGCGGTTAATAAAACTCAAAAAAGAGTATATTGCCATGAAGATAATGATTTAGACCTTAAAGGAGCTATTCATAAGGCTACTTATCAAAAGTGTTATGACTTTGCAAAGCAAGGAATTGCTTGTAAAACACAACGTTCTGAAGGCTTTAATGCAATAAAACAAGAATTTATAGATACCCTAACACCAGAAGAGGCTAAAGAAAAAGCATTCTTAATCAATCGTTATTATCACGATATTGAGAAAGAAGCAATGAGAGATATGGTGTTAGCTGAGAGGACTCGTCTTGATGGAAGAAAATTAGATGAAATTAGACCAATATGGGCTGAAGTCGACTATCTTCCAACAACTCACGGATCTGCTATCTTCACTCGTGGAGAAACACAATCACTAACAACATGTACATTAGGAACAAAGCTTGATGAACAAATTATAGACGGAGCAATTATTGATGGAAAGAATAACTTTCTTTTACATTATAATTTCCCAGGATTTGCAACAGGTGAAGTAAAAGGAAACAGAGGAGTATCACGAAGAGAAATCGGACATGGTAACTTAGCAATGAGAGCTCTTAAACAAATTTTCCCTTCCAAAGAAGAATGTCCTTACACAATACGTATTGTTTCAGATATTTTAGAATCCAATGGTTCTTCATCAATGGCAACAGTATGTGCAGGATGTTTAGCTCTTATGGATGCAGGTGTGAAAATAACTAAACCAGTATCAGGAATTGCAATGGGACTTATTGCAAAAGATGGAAAATGGGCAGTGCTTTCTGATATCTTAGGCGACGAAGATCATTTAGGTGATATGGACTTTAAGGTAACAGGAACGAGAGATGGAATCACAGCGTGTCAAATGGATATAAAATGTGATGGATTGTCATACGAAATCCTTGCAGAGGCATTAGCTCAAGCAAATAAAGGCAGAATGCATATCTTAGACATAATTGAACAAACGATGCCAGCTCCAAGAGAGGACTATAAATCATTTGTTCCAAGAGTAGTTAAACTTACAATTCCAAAAGAATTTATTGGCGCAATAATTGGACCAGGAGGAAAGATTATTCAAGAAATGCAAAAGGAAACAAAAACTATTATCGTAATTGAAGAAAGAGACGAAATGGGACATATTGATATTGTTTCTGTAAATAAAGAAGGAATTGAAGCAGCTTTAGCAAAAATTAAAGCAATAATTACAATTCCAGAAGTTGGTGAAGAATATGAAGGGATAGTAAGAAACATCCAAGCATTTGGAGCTTTTGTTGAATTCTTACCTGGAAAAGACGGATTATTACATGTATCTGAAATCTCATGGGAGAGAGTAAATAATGTTGAAGACGCACTTAAGTCGGGAGATAAAATAAGAGTTAAACTAATTGAGGTTGATAAAAAGACAGGAAAATACAAACTATCACATAAGGCATTGCTTCCAAAACCAGAAGGATTTGTAGAAAGACCACCAAGACAAATGCCAGAGCGTAATGGTTCTGATCGAGGAAGTAGTTCTGATCGTAACAACTCAGATCGTCCAAGACCACAAAAGCCACAACGCCTCTCAGATGATAATTCTTCCGTAGAATAACATTCTGTAAAAAAATACTTTAAAGGCTGTTTCATATTTTGAAACAGCCTTTTTTTTGTCTTTTTCTCAGTTTCCTAAGTCTTCGTTTTAATTTTCTGAAACGCCGTTTTAATTTTTTGAAACGGTGTTTTATTTTTTTGAATCTTCGTTTTATTTTTTTTATTCCCTTATCACAATAATAAATGATATCAAATAATAAATGATGAATCATTTTTTTTTAGTTTTTATCCCCAAAAAAAGCATTAAAATTTAATTAAATATAAACTTTGAAGTGATTATATGTAATTAATATGTTTTTTGGATATCGTTTATTTGTATAAGAAAGGAATGAATTTACAGATTTTTAACACGATTAAATTTGGTTTGTATAATAAATATTGTATACATTTGAACTTGTTTTGGTTTGTTATACCCTTATTATATTTAAATTAATTATATCAATGTTTAACTAAAATTCAAAGAAATGAAACGATTATTATTCTTTTTGATGGCGATAATTTTCGCTATTTCAGCCCAATCGCAGGGTGAAATCACGATCGGGAATGGAACGGGGACAGGATTGTTCCCCATAAACCATTACTACAAATACAACTATAGTCAGATGTTGTATGACCAAAGTAGTTTAATGCCTGGAACTATTTCAGCAATAAAGTTTAAATATTCAGCTTCTGTTGGATATACTGCGAATCCTATTGTTGTATATATGAAAAATACATCAAAAACGTCCTTTGAATCTTCAACGGATTATGATTCTGTTGGCTTAGTTCAAGTTTTTTCAGGTTCTGTTACTTCATCAACAGGGTGGGTAACAATTGCTTTAAACACTCCTTTTGTTTATGATGGATTAGGAAGTTTATTAATTGCTGTTGATAATAATACTGGATCATATCCAGGAACTTATTCGTCTTATTGGAATAATACTCCGACAACAAATAATAAGACATTAAACGCAAGTAGTGATACATACAACACAGATCCTTTAAATCCCAATGGAAATAGTGCGCTAAAGGCAGTTTCACAAAGTCTTCCAAATTTAACTATTGTTATTACTCCGAGTGATCCCGGTTTTTGTTTTGCTCCTACTAATGTAAATTCTTCAAATATTATCTCTGAGGGCGCTAAAATTTCTTGGAATTTTAATGTAAATGTTTCTTCATATTCAATTGAATATAAAACTAGTTCTCAAACGTGGGCAGAGTCAACTATAATAACAGGAATTAATGATACACTCTACAATTTATCTGGTTTAATTGCCAATACTATATATGATATTAGAGTTTCTCCTGAATGCTCAACATCACTTTCAACATCACTTTCTTTCCGTACGGCATGTTCTGAAATTTCTTTATTGCCATACAATGAGTTTTTTGATAGTTATGGAACTGGTTCAACTATTTTTCCTCCATGCTGGTCAAAGATTACTTCAAATACCTATCCTTATATTGCTACAACTTATTCTTCTTCTCCTGGTTCACTATATATGTACACTGCGTCAGGAGCGTATAATTATTTAGTTACTCCCGAATTCGATGCATCAATTCCAATCAATTCCCTATCAGCATTTTTTAAATTATATAAAACTAGTGCTGCATATAATATTACCGTTGGAGTTATGACAGATCCTACTGATGTATCTACATTTGATTCTATTATTAATTTAACTCCGATTTCAACAAGTATTTGGGAGACTTTTGGAGTGGACTTTGCAAATTATACAGGTTCAGGACAATATATTGCTTTTAAGGTTCAAGGATATGGAGCAACAAATTCAATGTATATTGATGATTTAGAAATAATTGAAACTCCTTCTTGTGCAATTCCTACAAATCTAACTCAACTTACAACAACTTCTAATTCAATTGAGTTGGATTGGGATAGTAATGATGATGCAAATTGTTTGGGTTGGATTATTGATTATAAAACATCTGATGATCTTGTTTGGCAAACAGAAAATGTTACATCTCACCCTTATGTTATATCTAATCTTTCATCTGGAGTTATGTATAATGTTCGATTAAGGGCTATTTGTACAAGTCAAGATACTACTAAGTATACAAATATTATTAATTGTGGAATGCCATGTGAACCTATTAGCGTTTTTCCTTGGGAAGAAGGCTTTGAAAACTCTTGGTGGGTTGGAGATGGAATAGGCGGAACAACTGATTCTAGACCTTGGTGTTGGGTTAATCTTAATGGAGGAACTCAAACGTCTGGTTTTTGGCGAAAAACAACATCTTCTTCATATATACATTCAGGATCAGGAGCGGCTCAAATGTATAGTGGCTCTACTACCGCTGGATTATCTGGAGATTGGTTGATTACTCCTGTATTCTCATTAACAGAAAATCAAATATTGCGTTTTTGGGCAAAAGGCTATTCAACCTATACTGATATTCTTTCAGTAAAGGTAATTGATGCTACAACAAATGGTATTGTAAATGAATATTCAGATACAAGTTTATTTGTTGATATAATGCCAAATACAATAATCCCTTCAAGTGATTGGGTTGAATATGAAGTTAATTTAAGCCGATTTTCTGGAAATTACCAAATAGCATTTGTTAGAAACACAACTGGAGGAAACTATTTGAATATTGATGATATTTCAATTATTGATTTGCCTGCATGTGCTCGTCCTACAAATGTTGAAATAACTTCAATAAATTTATCAGAAGCAGTATTTGAGTGGATGCCTGGTCATACTGGAGATGCATCATGGTGTTTATACTATAAAACAAATTTTGATATATTTTACGACTCAGTATTAGTAAATACTTATACATATACTTTACAAAACTTAATCCCTCATGCAACTTATACATATTATTTAAGAACTAAATGTGGAACAGAGCTTTCTGAACCAACTAATATTTCTACATTTACTACAACAGCACCAATAGTTAATTGCGGAACAATTACTCAATTCCCTTGGATAGAAAACTTTGATGGATTAGCATCAGACGCGTTTCCTCAGTGTTGGTCAAGACCTGTAATATATAATACATATCCAAAAACAAGCACATCTTCTTCAAGAGTTCAAAGTGCTCCTACAAGTTTAGAGATACATTCAGCTGTTGGTTCACCAACATACGCTATTACTCCACAATTAGGTGTAGATATCAACCAATTGATGGTTACCTTCTGGGCTAAGGCCGAAAGCGCAACTTCTTCAGGAACTATTGAAGTTGGGGTAATGTCCGATCCTACCGATTTAACCACTTTTGAAAGTGTTCAAATTATACAACCAACAAATACATCATATAATAAATATGAAGTTTCATTTGCAGGAACAACCCTAAATGGAGCAAATAACTATATTGCATTTAGGCAAAACACTATATCTTCTTATTATTATTATTGGATTGATGATATAAAAGTAAGTGAATTACCTACTTGTTTTATGCCAACAGCATTACTAGCATCTAATGAAACAACAACAGGATTTGATTTAGGCTGGACAGATGCAAACAGTAGTTTGTATAATATTCAATATATGCTTTCATCTCAAACTGATTGGGTTAATGCTACAACTATTTCAGGAGTAACAAGCCCTTATTCACTAAATGGTTTAAGTGCAGGAACTTCTTACAAGGTAAGATTGCAAACTGATTGCGGAACAGAACAGAGTGAATGGTCGTTACCAATAACTAATTCTACTGCTTGTGGTGCAATTACTCAATTCCCTTGGACAGAAGGTTTTGAAAATACGTTTGTTTCTGCAATTCTTCCAGGAAATAAAACCTCACCGTTATGTTGGTATATTGTTGATTCATTAAATACTAGTTCTTATTATTGGCAAACTTCTTCTACAGCTTATTCTGGAAGTAAGGCTGTTTATATGTATGGATATGCTTCTTCAACTACTACAACCACAACATATAATAATAATGATTGGTTAATTTCTCCAATAATTACTCTTACTGGTTCGGAGAGACTTAATTTCTGGTCTAAGAAATCTTCTTCTTCTTATTATCCTGACTTATTAATTTATGCAATGGATGTATCTCAGGGGGATTTAAATCCTACTATACCAAATACAAATTTTGTTTTAATAGGAAAAGTTGACACAGCAGTGCTTTCAACTACTTATTCAGAATTTGAATTTAATTTATCCACATTAGTTGGAGATTATCGCTTGGCATTTGTTAGAAAGAAAATTGCAAATGGAAGTGTTTATATTGATGATGTAAAAGTAGATGCAATTCCTTCTTGCGCAAGTCCTTTAGATATTAGTGCAACCTCTACAACAAATAGTATTGAAGTTAGTGTTACTCCTTCCGAAGTTACGGATAATGGATGGAAATTACTCTTTAGAGAAGTTAATTCTGCTAATTGGAATTCATTAAATATTACATCCAATATTGTAACCATTCCAAATCTACAACCACAAATGGAGTATGAAATTTATGCAAAAACTCTTTGCTCCGATGCATCATATTCTTTACCTACTAATTCAATATTTGTTGCAACAAAGCAAATTCCTGTACAAACTCCTTATGTGTGTAATTTTGAGGCACAAGGTAATAATGGATGGTTTATTAAGAATGGAGCTTCTGTAAATAGATGGATGATTGGAACTCCTGTTGGGGCGCCTTCAAATGCTCTATTTGTTTCAAATAATAATGCAAATTTAGCTTATTCAGTAGGTTTACAAAATGTTGTAATTGCAGAAAAACTATTCAACATTACATCCCCAGACAGCCTTGAATTATCTTTTGATTTAATGGTTGGAGGAGAATCTACTTGGGACTTTTTGAAAGTATTCTTTGTTGATATGGACACAGTATTTGCTCCTTCAATTGAAGAAACATATTTTTCATATGATATTTATTCTGAAGGAATTATTATGCAGAATGAAACAAATAACTTTATTAACCTTATTCCTATAACACATTTAACTACACGATTTGTAAGTCCAGGAATTGGAGTACAAAAGAAACTTATATTTGTTTGGAGAAATGATGGAAGTGCCGGAAATGCTATTTCAGCTTATATTGATAATATTTCATTATTAAATATAATCACTCCTTATCCTCCAACAAACCTTCAAGCAACCCCATCTATAACAACTTCTCAATTATCTTGGACTCCAGGAGCTGCAGAAATTGGATGGCAAGTTAGAAAAGGAGAAACAGGTGCATTAGTAAATGTTACAAATGCAAACTATCAAGCTAATGCTTTGTCTCCAAGTACAGAATATACTTATTATATTAGGAGTTATTATGGAGATACCCTCTATTCAGTTTGGGTGCCAGTAACTTTTAGAAGTTTAGCAATACCACAAAGAGTTAGTACTTTAGCAGCAACAGATATAGATCAAACAACTGCAACATTACATGGAACTATTATTGCTGGAAGTGATCCTATAACTGATCAAGGATTTGAATATAGAGTTTCTGGATCTTCTACATGGACACCTATATCTGTAATGCAAGATGACACAATTGTTTATAATTTATCAGGCTTATCAGCTTATACTGAATATGAATATAGATCTTTTGCATCAACAGATTATATTACTATCTATGGAAGAACGCAAGATTTCACAACTCTTCCTGCTCCTCCTACCGCTCTAACAAGCTCTGCTACACTAATTGAACAAACAATAGCAACCTTAAATGGTGTAATTTCTCAAGGAAGTATGCCAATTATTGAAAAAGGTTTTGAATGGAGATTAGCTGGATCAAGCACTTGGACAACAGAAATTTCAACTTTATCAGAGAATACAATTGCATGTAGCTTAGCTGGCTTAATAGCAAGTACTGATTATGAATATAGGGTATTCGTATCAACAGCATCAGTTACTGTTTATGGAACAGTTGAGAATTTCACAACTCTTGCAATAGTACCTCCGACAGTTACAACAACTCTTCCATCTGCAATTACTCAAACAATTGCAACTTTAAATGCAAATATTTTATTGGGAAGTGAAATAATCACAGGCCAAGGTTTTGAGTGGAGATTGTTAGGTGCAAGCACTTGGACAACAATGCCATCAGTTCTAATGGTTGGAACAATAACTAGTAATATAACTGGTTTAGTTGCAAGCACTGATTATGAATATAGAGCTTATTCAACAACAGCTTCAGGAACTGTTTATGGTAACCAACAAGTCTTTACAACTCTTGACATAGTACCTCCATCAGTAATTACAAATGATGCAATAGCAGTAGCTCAAACTGTTGAAACTCTACGTGGAACAATTACCGCAGGAAGTGAATTAATCTCAGCTCAAGGTTTTGAGTGGAGAGAATTGGGTGAAACTATATGGACACCTTTAACTGTAACCTTAATTGATAACGCAATGATTCATAATTTAAATGGCTTAACAGCAAATACAGAATATGAATTTAGAGCTTATGCAACAACAGCTTCAGCTATTACATATGGAACTGCTCAAACATTTAGAACTCTTGCTATGCCTCCACCAGAAGTTAGAACTGGGTTACCAACTTCAATTGCACAAACTTCAGCAATTCTAACCGGAACAGTGTATGAAACAATGGCACCAATTATTTCTCTAGGCTTTGAATGGAGATTATTAGGAGAAAATACTTGGACACAAATACCTACTTCCTTAATTGATCATATAATTACTTATAATCTAACAGGCTTAACAGCATATACAGATTATGAGTACAGAGCATATGCAACCACATCAGAAGGAAGTGTTTATGGAGTTACTCAAAGCTTCCAAACTCTTCCTATTGCACCAACTGTAGTAACCAACCCTGCAACTTCAATAACTCAAACTATTGCAACCTTAAATGGAACAATAGCTTCAGGAAGTGAAACGATCACTACAAAAGGCTTTGAATGGAGGAAACTAGGTGTTGGTACCTGGACAACAATAACCTTAACAGGAGAAGAAATTATTTATAACCTAACAGGCATAATTGCAAATACAAGTTATGAATATAGAGCTTATGCAATAACTGCATCAGGAACTGTTTACGGACAAACACAAAACTTCACAACCCTTCCAATTGTACCACCAACCGTTGTAACCGATTTAGCAACAAATGTTGAACAAACTCTTGCAACCCTAAATGGAACAATTACTATGGGTAGTGAAATTATCATATCGCAAGGATTTGAATATAAACTAGCAAGTGCTTCAGCATGGACATCTATCCCTATTAGCGGTGCAATGGTACATAACTTGACTGGTCTAACACCAAATAGAGCTTATGAATTTAGAGCATATGTAGTAACAGAGTCTGGTACCACTTATGGAATGATAATGACTTTTACAACTCCTGCTATTCCACAAATAGTTGAAACAAGTTTTGCAACAGCAATATCTGAAACCGTAGCAACCATAAATGCTAATATTACTTCTGGAAGTGAATTAATCATT
>Ga0172378_10001572_pt1 | contig 21144 bp, 15 predicted proteins | sample GrowelOW332metaG_FD_119755 | JGI IMG/M metagenome (GOLD analysis project Ga0172378, IMG submission 119755) | Groundwater microbial communities from an aquifer near a municipal landfill in Southern Ontario, Canada - Pumphouse #3_1 metaG | ecosystem: Environmental > Aquatic > Deep subsurface >... | reverse complement strand
GAACTCTTTTTCGCGGCTTCATAGGCACCTTTCAGATCAATGATACCGCGTCCGAGTTCAATCGTCGTATTCGGATCCTCGGGCACAACAATGTCCTTCATATGAATCTGACGGATGCGGGAGCCAAATTTGGCGATGTATTCTGCGGGTTTAAGCCCGCCGCGAGTAAGCCAGCAGACATCTAATTCTAGCAGTACTTTTGCCGGATCTGTCGCCTGCAGCAGCAAATTCATGACCGGAACACCCTCCTTCAAGGCAAATTCCGCCCAATGATTGTGATAGGAAAAAACTGCGTTCTGCGCTGCAGCGGCATCACCGAGCCGGCGGCAGAGTTCCAGAACGCGGTCATATTCCTTCACAAAATCACCGCTCCGGCTAATCGTTACGGCCGGAGAGTTCAAAGCCTTGGCATACGCGAAAACGTTGCTGTCCGGATTGAGAATGTCCTCAGCCTGAAACATGGTTCCTGCGCATTTCAGGCCGAGTTCCTTCAGGAACAAAGCGAGTTCTTCGGGTGGAATTTCGCCGTAATTGCCCGCAAATTCCACGCCATCAAAGCCCAGCCCGGCAATTTTCCTCATCGTCCCTTTAAAATCCGCAGTCAATTCTTTACGGAAATTATAAAGCTGAAGTCCTAATTTCATATTCTGCATGTCTTCTATCCTTACTTCAACATCTTGTCGATGATATACCAGTTGAGTTCCTCATAGTCACGTTCTTTGACCATGGTTGCGATAGCAGCGTCGTCGAGAGAACGGCTAACTTCCAGTAAACGCAGGAAGATTTTGCGGCTATAATCGAGATGTTTCAAGCAGACATTGTCCTTCTGCGTGCGCATCACCTTAACATCCAAGCCGATCCATTCGCCGTTGTTGCCGAAGCCATTGCGATCCAATACGCGCACCTGATTCATAGCACGGCGCGGATCGACCATACCGAAGGTCTGGTCTTGATCGAACTTAAGTCCATTCTGATCGTTCAGGTGAACGCTCCAGAGTTTTTTATGTGCCATGGCATAGCCCATTTCGTCAGAGGGAGAGAGGTTTGCCAGCACGGCGTGTGCCGTTTCGATCAGACAGCCAATGCGGGCAGGATCGCTGGTCATCAGACCCAGGGCGATGGCATGTCCAATGGTCGGGATATAGGTATGATCCATCGGTTCATTGGGTTTCGATTCAATCATAATACGAATATTTTTATCATAATCGAGCATCATCTGAAGAGCCTTGGCAATTTGTTCGGTTGCCCAAACCGGATCTTTCGCTTCCCGGATATAAGTACCTTCGCGAGCCAGCCAAAGCACAATATTTTTCGTGCCAAGTGCATTAGCGATATCGATCGTGCGCTTTGAACGCTCCAGGGCATATTCTCTGCATTTCGGACAGTTGTTGGTATAGCCGCCATCGATGGTATTGGGATCGAACCACATACGCGGAGCAACAAATTCGGCGGTCAGTCCATGCGCATCCAGCGTCTTTTTTACATTTTGCGCTTCAGCAATAATCTGTGCCGGCGTTTTGTCGTTGATATTGGGAACTGCATCGTCATCATGAAACTGCACACCGTCAAAGCCCATTTTCTTGTAGACTTCGAGTTTCTTATTGAAGTCGATGCTCGCTCTGACCTCGGGTCCGAAGGGATCTGCGCCCTCGTGAATGTTCCAAGGCCCAAATGAAAAACGGAAGGTACCCTGCATTTTCCTTGTCTCCTTTTGTTGTTAAGGTTTCTCTTTTCTCTGATATCAGGTTCTGCAGTGCGCTAAAAACGTCTAGCTCGAAAACACCGCAGCAAGGCCGGGGGATTTACTGAGCTACGACATCGCGCCAGCAAACAGGAATTCCCGCCTGTAAATTCCCCTCCCAAGCGTGTTCTCTTTAATATTGACTCGATTCCTAAAAACGCAATATATAAATGTTAATAAAAACCATATAAATCATGACTTTTGGGGTTACTCTCCCAACAAGTTCCAACAAGGACGTCCATTCTGGGACGTCCAATATTTGTCGTTCAGGCCTAGCCTGCATCCCCGCACCCAACTGTTGTTGAAATGCTCTTGCTGGGCATCCTTTGTTGGGATTCTTTAGCCCCGGGCGTTGCCCGTGGCTACGATGAGACCGCCCTATACGTGGCTAAGAGAAGATTTCAGCCAAACTTATGCCTTAACCTACTCTGAATTAAGGAATAATTGATAGCGCAGAATTTCAAAATTTGGCAATCTGCGGAATCTGCGGATGAATTGTTTAGGTTGTGGATGCCAGTCCACCCCAAGTTCGTCCGTGTCCGTCCGTGTCCATCCGTGTGTCCGTATTCCAGACAATTTACGATTTACTTTCTCTTCTCCGGTTGATTTTAGCTTCAGCTGAGATACAATAAATAGGGTTACAAAAGAACTCTGTTTTAGAAAAAAAAGGCTGCGGGATTTTTTCCCGGCTGAAACGCATTCCGGAAAATACATGTTTTTTTTATGGTTGATTTTTTGCTTACTATCTGCCTGCCTGCTGGAAGTATTACTGGGCATCCATAACATTGCCTTGCCCATTCTATTAACAACAATTTTTTATTTTTTCTGCCTGGTGCCTTGGCAAAAGAGTATCCTGCTCTTTTTTCTAGCAGCGGGATTGCTGGACAGTTACCTTGCCCGATCCTTCCCCAGCACCGGGTTGAGTTTGCTGGCAATCCTTTTTTTCGCCAGCAGGTGGAAACGTTATGGAGATATGAATTCCTTATTTGCTTTGTTGTTTCCGGGAGCCGTCATCGGCATTATTTCTGCTGCTTTTCTGTTTTTCAATGCCCTACTCAGTGGCGGACGTATCAGAAACTCGAGCCTCGTTTTTTTGGGCTGGTATTGTATGGCCTCTACGTTCCTCCTTCCCCTGCTTTGGTGGCTGCTAGAAAGAGGGGGGCGTCTTCTGGCCTTGCGGCGACAAGAAATTTTTTCTCCTGCTGTGCGTATGGAAGAGTATTCTGCCCGGGAGGAAGCCGTCGATGAGTGAGCTTGACCGTCTGCAGTCCCGGCACATCCGCATTATTCTCTGTGCCATAATTATGGTATTCTTTTTTCTACTGCTGTCCTTTCGGCTCTGGCAGGTGCAGGTAGTACAGGGTGTTCGCCACCGGCAGGCTACCTTGCGACAAAGTATTCGTCCCGTCCTTCTCAATCCTGCACGGGGTCGGATTATTTCTGCCGATGGCCGAGTGCTGGCCGACAGTATCAGTGAATACGACTTGGTCGCACATGTTTCAGAAATGCGGCAACCCGGACGCCCCAGCAATACGATCAATCACATCCTGGCCTGTGAACGCCTGATGGCCATGACCATCGGGCGCCCTTCCGTATTAAGTGAAAAGGCCGTAAGCAGACATCTGTATCAACATCCGGTGATGCCGCTGGAATTCTGTCACGATCTTAATGTAGTGGAGCTGGCTAAAATCGTGGAAATGGCTCCGCCATTGGCGGGTTTGGAGATCGTTCCCCGCATTGAACGGCGCTATGAACTGCCTGGCATCGCAACTCATGTGCTGGGGTTCACCGGAAAAAAACTGCCGGAAACACGCAATCTGGAAGAGGAATTTTCACGGGTGTATGTCTCGCCTGAACTGGCAGGCAGAAGCGGATTGGAAGCCTGGTACAATGAAGCCTTATCCGGAAAGATTGGTGCCCGGCTGGTGAAAGTAGATTCCCAGGGTTATGCGCATGAAGATGTCCGGAAAGCTATTTTGCCTGGAAATGGGCATGACCTTATGTTGAGCATTGATTCCAATGCCCAAATCGCTGCCGATGCCGTTTTACAGGGACATAGTGGAGCACTGGTGGCAGTCGCGGTGCACAGTGGTGCCATTTTGGCCATGGCGTCTTCTCCGACCTATAATATCGCCGGTTTAACCCAGCGAGCGTTTTGTTCTCTAGCACGTGACAAAGCCGGGTTTCCCCTATTAAACCGGGCGGTGAACGGGACGTATACCCCGGGGTCGATTGTTAAGCCGCTGATTGCTCTGGCGGCACTGGAAAAAGGGACATTGGATCCGGATGAACTGTACAACTGTGTTGGGCGTTATATGGTTGGCGACCACGCCATCCGCTGTGCGAAACGCAGCGGACACGGTTTACTGAACCTCAAACAAGCGATCACCTTCTCCTGCAATCCTTATTTCATGGCGGCGGGATGCAAAACCGGGATTGATGAATTGTCCCCGTTTTTTGCGGCAGCGGGTTTCGGCGAAAAAACCGGGCTCGATCTTTATGAAAGCGTGACCGGCATTTTGCCGCGGCGGGAATATATCGAAAAAAACTGGGGCAGGAATTGGCTGACGGTTGATACGGCTTATGTTTCCATAGGACAGGGGGCGTTCACGATTTCCCCACTACAGGCGGCCTTGTATGCCGCTGCTCTGGCAAATGGAGGTATCCTTTTTAAACCATATTTAGTTGCCAAAATCGTCAGTGAGCAGGGCGAAGTATTGCGGCAGACGGCGCCCGTCATTCGGCATCGCTTTCCCGTCTCTGTAAAGAATCTCGCATTAGTGCAGGAAGCGATGGAATCGGCGGTCGCAACGCACGGTGGCTCGGCATCGGGTCTTCAAGAAGCTGGTTTGGCCTTGGCGGCGAAAACCGGCACTGCTGAAGTCGGCAGCGGCGAAAATCGCCACAAAAATACCTGGGTAATATGCTATGGTCCTCTGGAGAGTCCGGAGTATGCGGTTGCCTGCCTGATTGAAGAAGGCGAATCCGGTGGCAAAACCGCCGTGCCTATTGTTGCGTTTTTTCTCCGCCGCTGGTTGGAGGCGCTTGAAAGCCAGCCCTGAGTTCTCAGAATACGCCGGTATCGAAGCCCGGGTCTTCCGGCAGGGATTTGGCGGCAGCGGCTTTTCCGGCAAGTTCGTCACAGCGGTTATTCCTCGGGTTTTGGGCATGGCCTTTAACCCAGTGCAAGCTCAGGGTATGCGGGGCTTCTGCCTTGAGCAGACGAATCCAGAGATCTTGGTTAAGTACCGGAGACTTGTCACTTTTCCGCCAACCTCTGGCTTGCCAATTTGTCAACCAGCCTTTTTGAAAAGCATGAACCAGATATTTTGAGTCAGAGTATAGTTTAACCTGGCAGGGTTCTTTCAGGGCTTCCAGGCCGACAATTGCGGCAAAAAGCTCCATCCGGTTATTGGTCGTTCTGGCAAAACCACCGGAAAGTTCCTTCCGGTATTGCTGATATTCGAGAATCACCCCATATCCGCCTGGGCCAGGATTGCCCCGGCAGGCACCATCAGTAAAAATATCAACTTCTTTCAAAAGCATGGCTATTCAGGTTTATTTTGCCATGATACGGTCGTAGTGGATTTCAGCAGGTGGTTTGGGCAACGCTTCCTGGTTTTGCATCGCTTCAATCAGTTCCGCTTCGGCATCCGGATCCTTCCACCAGTAGGCGGTGCTTTCATCGCTATATTTGCCAATCAGGGTTGGCGGAACGCCGAATTTATTCCAATATAGTAAGCGGGTATAGTTGAGGTTCCAGAGCAGGACATAAGGATGCTGGGCAAAAAGAAGCTGATCGATCTGACAAACGATCTGATGGCGTTCAGCGACATTGAAGATGGTTTTCTGCTGTTCAATCAAAGCATCAATTCGAGGGTCTTTCAGCCCCGTGATATTAGAGCTGCCCGGACGATCTGCTTCCCGGGAAGACCAGAGGTATTCAGGATTCTTAAACAGTCCAGCCCCCCAGGCCGCCCAGGTCATATCAAAATTAAAAGCATCCATATCCTTGGCCCAGGCCGACCAATCCTTGTTCTGAATCGTCATCTGCACGCCGACGGATTTCAGCGCTTCCTGGAATGGAGACAGAAATTTGTCCGTGGAACTGTCCCGTGAGAGGAAGCTGAAGGTGAATGCCCGGCCATTTTTTTCGAGAATTCCGTTCTGGGGATTAGCAAGCCAGCCGGCTTCATTCAACAAGCGGCGGGCTTCCTCGAGGTCAAATTTAAGCACTGGATTCGGGCAAGGATTCTTCGGATCATAGAGGTCTTCAAAGTAGGAGCGGTGCAGAAAATACTGATCGTACATCATCGTTTGATTCAACATCGGACGATTGATCAGATGAGCCATTGCCTCGCGCACCCGGACATCATCAAACGGGGGACGGCGCATATTCATAGCAAACCCCTGAAAGCCAATCGGTTTATGATTGTAAACGGCCTGCTTGATAATCCAATTATTACGCACCGCCGTCAATTTGTCTTCAATCTTGTACCATTGGCTGGCAGTATAAACGGGGAAAACGTCAATCTGCCCCTTTTTGAAAGCTTCAAAAGCATTTTCCCGGTCTTCAAAAAACCGATAACGGATCTGCTCAAAATTATGAATTCCCTGCAGGGATGGCCAATCTTTGCGCCACCAATCATGGCGGCGTTCCAGGAGCAGGAACAATCCTTCCTGCAATTCCTTGAAACGCCAAGGACCGGAAACCACCGGGAAGGAAAAATTAATCTTGTTGAAATCCTGTCCGGCAAAAACATGTTTCGGGAGAATGGCAAAGCCTCCGGCGGCGCCCAGATTCTGCCAGTGGACTTCTTTGGCACGGAAGCGGACTGCGTTCCCGTCTTCAATGATTTCCGGGGGATGCAGCCGTTCCAAGCTGAGTTTATGAGGCCCCGTCATATTGGCAGGGTCAACGATGGCTTGATAGGTCCAAACAACGTCTTCGGCGGTAATGCGCTTTCCATCGCTCCAACGTGCTTTGGGATCGAGCCAGAAAGTAAAAACCAGTTTATCCGCTGAAATGCTCCATTTTTCCGCCAAAGCCCGATCATATTCCAGGGTCTGTGAGTCCATATCCAGCAGCGATTCATAGAAACTGCCAAAAATCTGGGCACTCATTGTATTATTGTCAAGATAATAATTCAAACTTTTCGGGGAGGGACCGAGGTATTCGCAGATGCTGCCGCCCGCCATCGCGTAGGGACTGGCAATCGGATCGGCTTTGTCCACCGAACTGTTCTGCGGGAAAAATTCTTGTGCGGCGAGTGGGAAGAAGGTCAGGCAGCACAAAAAACAAACAATATTCTGTAACATCCTTTCAGACTCCTGGGGAAATGATTGCAACCATTGCGCTGAAGAAAATCCTTGCTCTGCTCTGGTTTTAGCTGCTCTTTAGAAGCAGAACTCCGGTGCGAGGAAATAGGTCTTCCCGGGTTCCGGGGAAAAGCTGTGCGGGGTCAGTAAGCCTTCGAGCTTCAATGCGCCGGGCGCTTTCATGGAAAGCACATAATCAAGAAAAGAAGGAGCCAGCGAGAAGCGGACGATGGCGGCGCCCGGCGCCTGGGTAAGCTCCTTCGCCTTAGCAACCGCATCTTCGAAATATCCCAGTTGATCAATAAGCCCCAGCTGGAGCGCATCGCTCCCAGAAAGCACTCTGCCGTCGCCAAAGGGAGAAGCCGCGACATCGTCAGGCGTCTGGAAGGCAACCCGGCCAGCGGCAACGACCTGGCAAAATTCCTTGAACGTCATTTGCACCATACTTTGGATATATGCTTTTTCCTGTTCCGTACGTTCACGGGTCGGACTGAGCATGTCTTTCATCACACCGGATCGGTAAACCTCGGGTTCAACACCGATTTTCTGGAGCAGGCCCTGAATCTTATACGAGCTGATAATCACTCCAATACTACCGGTCAACGTCATGCGATTGGCCACAATCCAGTCACTGCCGGAAGCAATGAAATAACCGCCGCTGGCGGCGAGGGAACGCATGCAGGTGATCACCGGTTTGCCTTTCGCACGACAGGCCTGAACCTGGTGCAGAAGATCATCGCTGGCAACGACTTCACCACCCGGAGTGTCCATATCCAACAGGATGGCCACCACGTTATCGTCTTCCCGAGCCGCACGCAATTCGGCAGCAATGCGCTGCGCGGAAGCATTGTTGAAGTTGGCTTCGTAAACGATGATCCCTTTGATATCAATGACGGCAATTTGCCGGGTTTCACCAAAAGCAGCAGCCTGTATCATTTTTTTACCGATCCGGTCTTCGGAAAGTGCCAATGAAGAGTTGAAAGCAGGTCCTTTTTCCAGCAACGTCTGGAAGCTGCTCACGCAGCCTTTCCCAAGCAGGAAGATCGCCGCAACGAGCAGCAGCAACATTCCTCCGATAAACAGAAATGCCAGACCACAGCCATTCAGGAAAGAAGAGCTTTTTTTCTCGGCAGGCTGGGACGGCAGCGAAGCGTAATTTCCCGGTAACGGGGGCGGCATGGCTTCATTTCGGGAATCATTATTCATTGGTCGTTCCTTCTTGTATTATTTCTTCAAATTATAATCAACGCCTTCGCTGGCGATCTTTGCGTAGCTGATTCTCAGATAGCCAGTTTGCTTTGTAATCGTCGGCGTACCCCCATCGGGAACATAATAACGTTGCTGGCGCAAATTCAGATTGCGTCCGATAAAACTGAAGATAAAATAAGAGTAAAGTTTTGGGCGTACTTGGATCAGAATGTGAACGGAACTGCTGCCGTCAATATCCATTTGCGCTGGAGTCCCGGACAAATAAGGCCCCAAACGGTATACTGCATAAATTTGTTCATCATCTTCGGCGCGAAGACAATACTTTTTTTCCTCGGTATCCTGGAAAAGAAGCAGTAAAAGGCGAATGCTTTTGATGACTTCAGTAGAGTTTTGCGATGGCAGCCCGATATTGCGTTCCAGAATCGTGCTGCCTTCCATCACTTCAAAATTAATGGTATTGGACAGGTGGGTTTTCGGCAGCCGACTGTGATTCAGATAGGCAGTTACCGAATAAATCCCCTCCCGCTGCATGTCATGAAGCATATTGATGCTGATGCGCAATTCGCGGCTTTCGCCGGGAGCCAGAATCAGGTCAGCGGCGGGATTGGCATTCGGATCAAATGCTTTGGCCACCTTTCCGGAATGTTCATTGACAGCAAAGAAAATCCGTCCGTTTTCAGCAGCCTCTTTATTATTGCTGAAGACCAAAGTATTTCCGCTGATGTTGCTGATGACCAGTTTCAGGTCGATCATTTCATAGCGCATATAGCGTGGATAATCCGCTTTTAGCTGCAAGCCTATCTGGGCATGCACCGCCATACCGGCGAGTGACAAAAAAAACAGGATGCGGCAGATTAGAAAATCAGTAACTCTTGACATGAGCACCTCCAAGGAAATTTAAGGCAGGCAAAAAGCCTTGTAAGTTGTAAGTTGTTAGAAGATATTATCCATTGTGTCCATGTCCATTGCCAGAAAACCTTCTTTAAAAACAAGAAACTGGATGATCGTAGCACAAAACGCCCGTTTTCAACATACATTCCCTGCGCATCTGGGTTTTGTCAAATGCGAAGCCGGATTTCAGGTCGACATCTGCGACGCCAGCAGCCGGGAGACAATGGCATTGGCGACTTCTTCCGGGGAAATTCCGTCAGCACAAGCCAGCGCCCCATAGGGGCAACGATGCTTAAAGCATGGCGATTGTTGACATCGTGTGCGGAAAACCAAGTGCCGTTTTCCGCCATAGGGGCCGGTTAATTCCGGATCGGTAGCACCGAAGAGTGCAACACAGGGCGTTTGCAAAGCCGCTGCAATATGCATCGGCCCGCTGTCATTGGTTAACAATGCCTGGGAGCTTTTTAACAGGCCGACCAAAGTTTCAAGAGAACTGCGCCCAGCCAAATTAAGCACCTGCGAAGAATGCAAAAGTTGACAAAGTTTTTCACCCTCTGCCCTTTCACTTTTGCTGCCCAGCAACCAACAATGCACTTCCGGAACACGCAACAAAACCGCGCGAAGCACTGCAGCAAAAAATTCTGGTGGCCAGGTTTTGCTTTGCCAGCGGGACGAGAAAGCGATCGCCAGGACGGGGTGTTTTCCGGCCTGCAGAAGTTGTTGAGCTTCCTGCACCCAGCTTTCTTTTACCTGCAAAACGGGTTCCGGAGCAAAATCGTGAGGCAGATTAAAAAGGGTTCTGATAAGAAAGAGATTTTTATCAATGGCGTGTTTCACAGTCCCCGGCACGGTGATTTTTCGTTGATAAAAGAAAGTCGCCCCTTCTCTGGCATGGGCAAACCCCACCCTTAGGGAAGTCCGGCTGAACCGAGCCATCAGAGCACTACGTAAAAGTCCTTGAAAATCAATGACAACATCATAGTCCTCGGCTCGTAGAGCGGCAAGAAATTCTTTGCCGGCGCGTAAATCCCAAGCACCAAGCCGCTGCCTGGGGAAGGCAATGACCCGCTCAATCCCTGGCAGCAAAGAAACAATCCCGGCAAATCCATCATTCACAACCCAACTGAGCTGCAACGCCTTCTGAGATTGCTGCAAAACATAAACCGCAGGGAACGTATGAAGGATGTCACCAAGACTGCTGGGTTTGATGATTAATACTCGCACAAAACAACTTTGCCCAAAAAAAAGGCTGAGTGAAACGAAAAAAAGGAGGTTGGCTGGGGCGGCGGCGCTCCCGCCCAATCCGAAACAGGTCGGAACAAGCGCTGCTTCAGCGGCCAATGGCGAGACGCTCAGCAAGCCGTACCGGAAGACCAGCATCCACAATTTTCTTCTGACTGGCGGCAATGTCGTATTCCACACGATGCAGAGTGACAACTCCGAGTTCGACTTCATAGGTGGCAAAGCCAGCCCGTGGATCGCGATCCCGGGGTTGACCGACACTGCCAACATTGATTAGGTATTTGTGATTCGGCAACAAGCGCAGACTTTCATAAAGCCCGCCTACGACCGTGTCGGTTTTGTCAAACGCCAGAGGCGTATGAGTATGGCCGAAAAAACAAAGCGGGGTCCACTGATACTGCATGGAAGCGGCCGCCGTAAAGCGATCAAAGATATATCCCCACATATTCGGATTATCCATCGTAGAATGGACAACACTGAAACGAGCCGAGGGAGCCGTCAGGAAAATATCACGTTTCAGCGGCAAATTGCCCAACCATGCCAGCTCTTCCTCAGTAAGTTGCTGCCGTGTCCATTCCACGGCCTGAGCCGCTTGCAGATTGAAGCCGATCAGTTCGCGCGTATTGCTGGTGTAGGAATCATGATTGCCCATAACCACCGCCAGCAAATCGAGATTGCGAACAATTTCCAAACATTCATGCGGGTTGGCATTGTAACCAACAATATCGCCTATGCAAACGTATTTTTCACAACCCAATCGCGCGGACTCTTCAAGTACCGCAATCAAAGCCTCAAGATTGGAGTGAATATCCCCTAAAACTGCTATTTTCATGCAAAAATCCAGAGATGAACCAGAACTGAACTCAGCAAAACAAACCCGACTTTTTCAGCAAGTCAGATTCACTTGTGGAAAATAGTAAAGTATTGCTGTTTTCCCAACTTTCAACCAGAAAGACGAAAAAAGACCGCCGCCGGATACTCGTTCGTAACTAGACACTCCTCCTTAAAGTTGCCTTTTTGTGGAACACTCTTTACGCGCGCATCCACATTTAGGGTAGGAGGTCCCCCGGTTGGGTGGGCTGGCTGATTTCTGCGGACAACGAAAAAATAGCTTCCTGTGGTGAATCTTCAAGCAGAATCATACATTATCATAAAAAGTCTTGGAGCCTCCATGAAAGCATATAAATTCCTAAAAAGCTTAAGAATTCCTATGAAAGTTTTGGATTTTTTATGACTTCTATCATCCTTGCGAGTCTGCTTAGACTTGCAGCAACTGGAGGAAAGGAACCGATTACCAGAGTTTTTTTCCCGCCTTGTGCTTTTGCAAACTGTTGGGGACGTTTTTGCATTTCTTCATTGATGCATCATATTTTCAAGGAATCCCTGTTGTGAACAGGGCTATTATAATGGATAAGGAGTTGAGTTTATGATGTTAATCTCCAGAATACATATCAAGGTGTTTTTCGTGCTAAGTTTGTTTCTGTTTTCCGGGTTGCTGCATGCCCAGAGCAAAACAGCAGTTGCCCGTTCGGAGTGGATGAAAGGCTATGTCAAGCTGGAAAATGCCGACAAGGCAGTTCAAGAAGAAAACAAGCTGGCAGCTTTACAACTTTATCGAGAAGCGGTACTGGTTTTTGAAGCCGTTCGGCGGCAATATCCACAGTGGAATCCGTCGCTGCTCAACTACCGGATCAAATACTGCCAGGAGAAAATTACCGAATTGGATAAAAGTGTTCAGAGTGAAGCCGAAGAAATGTCACGGGAAAATTTGCTGGATTTATCGGCAAAACAGGCTCAGCTCCTGCATGATAATTCTATGAAAATTCAACAGTTAAATACATCCGTGAGCATTTTATCCGAATCCTTGCAAAGAGCCCGTACCGAAGCCGCCAAAAATGCCGCAGCAGAAGCGGATTTCGGTAACCTGCAATCCGCGCGTCAAGAACTGGAAAACCGCTGCCGGCTTCTACAATCAAAATTAAGCAAGGCGGAAGACGATATCGGCTTGTTGCGCAAACAAGTCGAAGATAAAAATGTTGCCCAGAAATTGCGGGAGGAAAATCGTCAGCAAAGCGAACAACTCAAAGAATCAACCCGACAAATCGAATTGCTGGAGGGGAATTTGAAAAATGTCCGCTTGGAGCTTGAAAAATCACAAATGGATTATGAGCGACAGCTCAGGACGGGGAAGGAATATGAAAAACGGCTTCAGGAAGCCTCTAAACGAGTTATTGAATTAACCGAATTTCTCAATACTCTCCACGTTGACCATAATGCCCTGAAATTAAAAAGTCAGCAACAGGACGTTGAGATTAACTTTCAGAAGGAAAACAACACACGCTTAAACAACGAAAAAACGGAACTGCAAGCGGAAGTCCTGCAGCTGCGCAATATTCGTGACAAATTTGCTACAACTCAAGACGCGAACCAGGCTTTGCAGACACAAATTATCGATTATGAAAATCGCCTGAAAGAAAGCTTGGAAAAGAGCCGGTTTGAAGGGCAAAAACACACCCAGCAAATTACCCAACTCCAGGAGCGTTTGGAAAAAACCCAAAATGAGGTTCAGACAAGGGATCAGCAGGTTTTCCAGTATGAAGCGACATTGAAAACCACACAAGACAAACTACAGACTACAGCCGAGGCCTTGGCTACGCTCAAAGCAGATCATCTTGTCATGCAGGAACGACACAAAGAGGCAATGGTTCAACAGCGTCAGGAAATCACAGCCAGCCAGATGGAAGTGGCCAATCTAAAAAAACAATTGTACAACGAACAGGAAACTCGCAAAGAAAAAACACAGGAATTAAAGCTTATCAAAACAGAAGTAAATCGGCTGCAACAGGCTCTGGCAGCGGAACAGAAAAGCCCCCAGGAATCACTCGTAAGTCGCCAGGCAGAACTCAAACTTTCGGGCGCTCCCCTAGAAGAAGACGCTTCTCTTACGGCAAAACAAAAGGAACAAGAATTGCTGCTTGCCAAGACAGAATGCGAACGACTCCGTCAAGAATTGGCTGGCAGACTACAAAGTCCGGAAGCTGAAAAAAACGCCCAAACTAATGCTGAACTGCAACGTTTGCGGCAACAAGTGGCCAGACACGAAGAACAGCTTCCAATTCTGAAACAGAATTTGGAGCTTGCCGTCTCGGCCAAAGAAAAGGCTATTCAAACGGTTCAGGAACAGACTCAAAATCTGGCAGCTGCGGAAAAAAGAGCTGCAGAAGAAAAGCTCGAAAGAGAACGTCTGGCAAAAGCCTTGCGCCAAGCAGAAGAAAACAGACAGGCTCTGGCGAATCAATTGCAGGCCGATACGGAGAAAACCCAGTTACAGCAAGAATATATAGCTCTACAAACCTCGCATCTGGAATTAAAAAGTCTATTGGAAAAGAAAGAAGAAGGGCTTAAAACGGCACAAAAAGAATGGCAGGAACTCAGCCAGAACCTGAAGCAATCACAAGATTATGGATTAACCCTCGAAAAACAGATTCAACAATTACGGGAAACCCAGAAAGTATTTACGGATATCAGCAAACAATTGCAGAGCAAAGATGAATTGCTGAACAATCGAAATACTCAACTGCAGGTGCAGGCGGAACGTCTAGCTGCCAGCAATGCCGTGGTACTAATGAAGACCGATGAGGTGAATTCGAGCAAAGTGGAATTACAGGGGGTAAAACGTAAAGTCGCTGACCTAGAACTACTCAATGGACGTCTGAATGAACAATTAAACAACGTGATTCGGCGCCAAGCAGACTTTGACAAAGAGAATATCGAATTAAAGGCCAGATTGCTGGAAGAGAAAAAACAACTCACGGAATTACACCAGCAATTGGGGAAAAAACAACAGGAGCTGGAAGCCAAAACAGTCCTCAGCATCCGCCTGGAAAAATCCATTTCAGAGTTGGAACGCCAGCGTGACGAACTGACAAAACAGCACACGGACGAACAACAGAAACTGAAACTTCTTCAGGAAGATCTCGGAAGCAGCAAAACCAAATCCGCCGCAGTCGATGGCCTGACCAGCAACTTGATCGACCTGCAGACACAGCTGAAAATCCGTTCGCAGGAGCTGGATAAGCTAAAGAATGACCTGCAGGCCGGGCAGACACAGATATCCGTTCTAAACGAGCAACTGAAACGCCGGGATGAACAGGTCAAGGAGATCATGACTGGCAAAGACGCACAAAGTGAACGGACTTGGCTAAATCGGCTGGCAGACCTGAACAGCAAACTCGAACAGGAGGAAAACCGGCGCAAAGCACTGGAAATTGCCCTGATCCAGAAAGAAGCGGAAAGCCGGAAAACCGGGGCCTTGACGGCACCTGCAACGTCCCCAGTACTAACGGTCGCGGCGGGTGCCAGCCAAGCATCTTCGGGAAACCGCACTTACAGCGAAAACGAAGTGTTGATCAATGGTTTTCTTCGGCAGGCGCTTGATGCAGAGAAAAATCAGAAAACAGAAGCGGCACAATGGAATTACCAGAAGGTGCTTGAGTTGCAGCCGGACAACTCGATCGCTTTAAAACGCTTGGGTTTGATCGCTGCAAATAATGGAAATGATGATGATACCGTTAAATATTTGAAGCTGGCTTTTCGTTATGATCCTGATGACGCAGATGTTTTGCTGGCTTTGGGGTTTGCCATGATCAATCTGCAGCAACCGGAATGGGCTTTTTCCTATCTGGGCAGAGCAGTGGCTCTAGAACCGGCCAACCCAACGCTTTCTCGCTTGTTCGGCGGCGCCCTCGTTGACCTCGGCTGGACGCAAGCCGCTGAAAATCAATTTGCCAAGGCACTGCAACTGAATCCCAAAGACCCGCACTCCGCATTCAATCTGGCTGTTCTTTGCGCTACCGCAAATCCCCCCCGCTTGGACGAAGCAAAAAAATGGTACGAACAGGCCGTTAAAAATGGCGCCGAAAAAGACCCGCGATTTGAAGCGGCTTTTAAATAAAAGACAAACACGGACAAACGTAGAGTGGACTGGCATCCACAATCCAAACGCTACGCTGGCAATCTTTTCAGTAATGTCATAATACATGCGCCGGAGGCGGCGCATAACCATGCTTACACCCAGGCGTTAGCTTGGGAAAAAGCACCCCGCAAAACCGGGTGCGTCGGAGAGGCATAACAAAAAAAACAAGACAGCCAACTACTGTTCTGTGGCGGTCGCTTGCGACCGCCGGGAACGGGAACGGATCCGGAGTTGGAAGCTCCGGCTACTTTCTAGGGAGAAAGTGGGAGCGGAAACGTGGGCAATTTAACCCGCTTTTCTTCTTACATCTTTTCGTACAACATTCAACCAACTGACAGCAAAGAATCATGATTTATCCGATTATTCTGGAAAAACTATATGAGAACATGGATGAAGCCACAGTGGGCCAATGGCTGATTTCGCCGGGCGACAAAATCCACAAAGACGACATCATTGTCCAACTGATTGCCGATAAGATGTCCGCTGAAATTGCCGCTCCAGCGGACAGCGTCCTGGCGGAAATTCTGATTCCTGAAAAATCGGTAGTTCCCTTCGGAATTGTGTTAGGAATTTTGACCGACGAACCTGCTGCCGGATTTGACAGTTCCAAATGGAAGAAAAGCAACCAGGAACTGCTGGCAAAACAACAACAGCAAAACAGCTTGAATCTGAATTTACTAGATGAACAGCCCGGAGTGGTAAACCAAGCAAAGGAAGTCGCACCGGCTGCCCAACCGAGCATTGACAATCCTGGGATAAAAACCGCACCAGCTGCCCGAATCTTCGCCCGAAAGGCCGGCGTGAATTTGCAGGCTGTAGCAGCTTTCACCGGAAGAGAAGTCATTCATCGCAAGGATGTCGAAGATTTTCTGGCAGCTCAGAATCAACGCAAAACAAGCACCCCAGCAATATCACTGCCTTCCAACAGAAAGGTTGAAAGCGTGATTTCACCGACAGCCAGTCGACGCATCGCTTTATTAACCGGTGCCAGCGGCGGGATCGGGCTGGCCACCGCAGTCAAATTAGCCACAGTGGGCTGCGACCTGGCATTGCAATATCATTCCCATCCGGAACTGCTCCAGCCAATCCAGGAACAATGCCAAGCAGTCGGAGCAAGCGTGACATTGTTTCAGGCAGATCTATTGCAGCCAGGAGCCTCCGCTAGACTGGTTCAGCAAGTCATCGAAACCTTTGCACGAATCGAAATTCTGGTTAGTGCCGCCGGCATACTGGCAGATGCCCCCGTCGCCTTCATGACCGATGAACAGTGGCAGAAAGTGCTGCTGCTGAACCTGACCGTCCCCTTTGAACTAACCCGAGCCGCAGCCCTGCCAATGTCAAGACAAAAATGGGGTCGGATCATTTATCTGGCTTCCGACGCCGGACGCATGGGCTCCGCTAACCGCGCAAACTACGCAGCAGCAAAAGAAGGCTTGCTGGGCCTGGCACGCTCCGTGGCACGCGAAATGGCCGGACTGGGCGTCACTGCCAATGCCATTTGCCCGGGCTTTATCGATACCCAAATGACTGCCGTCATTCCTGAGCGCCGCCGCCAGGAATTGTTTAAAGGAATCCCGCTGCGCCGCTTCGGTACGCCAGAAGAGGTCGCGGAATTGATCGCCTTCCTGGCGTCCAATTCATCCGCATATATTACCGGTCAACAATTCAGTGTTGACGGCGGGCTTTTCATGGGCTGACTCCCACTTGCCTGCTGAACTTGTAAAAGGACAGCTGGCACAATCATGATCCAAAGCGAGACAGAAATTCTGATAAATATCCAGCAAACCCTGCTGATGGTATGCTTTTTTCAGAATTTCTCTGGCTCTGCTGGGGGGCATCAGAAAACGGTGACAGGCTTCTTTGAGCAGGTGGTTTTCTTGGCTTGGCGGCAATTCCAGCCAGGCTTGCTTGGCCAAATTTGCCATTACAGAGTGTTCGCCTTCTTCCTGCTCAGCCCAAACCGCGGCCAACGGCAAAAGTACATTCATGACCAGATCCCGGGCACGGTCCTGACCCAGAAGAACGGCCGCCGGACGCAGAGCATGCGCAAAATCACGACTGTTCTGCCAAAGAGAATCCCCGCCCGGAAAATCCAGCAGGCAAGCCAACAACTGTTTGGCGGTTTGCGCTTGCCGCAAAAGTTGTTTCAGCCAGCGCCCGGGATCGTAGTGGACTTTTTCCAACCACAGAATGCCGGCTTGCAGACGACGCTGGCAACTGTTGTAGGGACGCCCTCCCCCGCGCTGCCAGCCAGGTTTCAAATTTTGCAACCCACTTTCCCACCAGTAATGCCAGTACTCTTGCAGAAGTGGCTGAAATTCCGGTAAAACAGGCTCCCGGGTGGGATCAGGTAAAAGCCCGGCCAAACCGAACAAAATGGCTCTGCGTTGCGCCAAATCCGGAAAACGCTGCAGCAGAGTCAAACTGGCATTTTCGGCAAGAAAACGAAAAGGCTCCCGGTTGTTGGCATAACCAAGCCCGGCAAAAACTTCCTGATACAGAGTCTGGCAAAAGCCACTTTCCGCGCAATGTCGCCATAAGCGATGTCCCTTGCCAGCAAAACGAGCCAGAGCCGCCGTCTGCAGCACCCGGCTGACATTCTGGTTGTCCAGCAAAGCCCATTGTAACGCACAGCTGCCTGGAGGCACCTGCCGGGCATAAGGATAAAATGCTTCCTCGACATCACTGAGCAGACGTTGCCAGGAAGGCAGCAAATGCTGCGAGATTTCCAGAGTTTTCAGCTTATCCGAAACGTTGTCCGGCAGCAGATCATTTTGCCAGACCACATGTAGAATGACCTGCTGATACGCAGGGTCATGCTGATGACCATGCCGAAACCAGTCCGATGAACGACGATGAATCTCTACGTCACCCCGCCGCAATTCACTGTCCAGCAACAATACCGCGTGGCTGAAATCCGGCCCGGCAGCCGTATTCCAGTTCCCACTGCACACCACACGCAACGAACTGCCATCGCTGCAATGCAAATCCGGTATCAGCATTTTTTCATTCCAGAGAATCTGCAAAAAACGCTCACTGAATTGACATTGTTCATTTGAACCAATACATTTTTCACATTGCCCTTCCGGCTCTGGAGAATGATCTTGTGCAGACATGTCGTTTTCTCCTCTGGTATATTTTCCACTACAATCAATCCGTAGAGTCTTCGAATCTCTGATTAAGATGAACAATAAAATGCGAGTTGCCACTTCAGTCATAACGATTTTTGCGTGGTTGGGAATTCTGATGACTGGATTCAGTCAGGAATCCTACCAGAATTCAATAGCTTTAGTTTCCCCGGCTCGGGTAACTCCTACGGTCAAGGCGGTCAACCGAGCGCTACCTTGGGTGGTTAATATCGGAACGCAACAGGTTTCGCGGGTCAATGATCCTTTTGACCTGTTCTTTAACCAGTTCTTTAATCCACATTATCAGCGACAGGAAGTCGTAACCAAATTCTTCCCGCTGGGCAGCGGGGTAATTGTGGATCCTGCCGGCCTGGTGATAACAAATTATCACGTGGTACAACGAGCCGGTAGCATCGAAATCCGACTCTGGAATGGAAAATCATACCAGGCGGTTCTGGTCGGATATGACCAGCCCAATGACCTCTGCCTGCTGAGACTAACAGGAGATTTCTCCGGCAGCGAAGCATTGACGTCCGCCAATTTTGCACGTTCCGAAGACTTGCTTTTAGGAGAGACGGTCATCAGCATTGGCAATCCCTTTGGTTTGGAGCATAGTGTTTCATCCGGTGTCTTAAGCGCTTTTAACCGCAGCCTGAGTGAAGGCAGCATCTCCTTTTCCGACATCATTCAAACCGATGCCGCCATCAATCCAGGTAATAGTGGTGGCCCGCTGATCAATCTGGATGGAGACTTGATCGGAATCAACTTGGCAATCCGGCAGGATGCCCAAGGCATCGGCTTCGCCATCCCGCTAGCACGAATCGAACACTTTCTTAGCTACTGGTTGCGCCCCAATCATTTCAGCAATTGTTACCTGGGTCTGCAACCTGGGGAAATACTCAGCCCAGGCACCCGCAATGGCCTATGCCTGCCACAAATACTGGAGAATAGCCCGCTGACAAAGGCCGGACTCCTCAAAGGAGATGAAATCGTGGCCGTCAATGGACAACCCATTGCCCGACAGGTCGATTTCGGACGGGCAATCTGGTTTGTCAAAGCAGCAGACCCGATCGAATTCACCTTGGCAGGAGGACGAAAAGTTCGGGTCACCCCTGAAGTGATGCCAGATACCATGCTGATCCGCACCCGCTTGGGAATCAGCGTCCAGAAATTGACCCCTGCGTTACGTCAGGCCATGGGCTTTGCAGACGAAATCAACGGGCTGGCAATCAGCGAACTGATCCCGCAAGATCTCTTTTCCATGCAACAGAATCTCTGGCGGGATATTTTGAAACGTGGCGATATCATCGTGAAATGTGCCGGCAAAGCAGTCCCGGAACTACGCATTCTCGCTGAACTGCTTGCTGACACGTATAGTGGTCAGACGCTGCGGATGATTGTTATCAGTATCAATCAAAATCGACGGACTTATCAGCCCTTGGCGGTTGACGTGACCTTGAATTAGGGAGAGCTTCTGAAATGAAAAAGATCGATCTGATCATCATGTTTTTTATTGTTATCCTGATCATAGCGGCCTTCGCCATGTTTACCCCACTATTGGCCGAACAAAGCCGCCTGCAAGATGAAATTGCCAAACTGCTCGAAGAACAACAGGCAGTCAAACATGAATTGAGTGCCCTGCAAAAGGAAATTGATGCCTTAAGCAAAGGAGATCCGAAAGCCATCATGCGGGTAGCTAGGGAAAAATTTAATTATTGCCGGGAAGGAGAAGAAATCTATCAGCTGGAATATATCGCACCGGAAAAACCATAACCACACCAGCATCAGGAACCCGTTTTATGCCCAGAATATTGCAACTGCCTTTGCGCCCGGAAGAAATTCGCTCCCTGCAATTAAATGAACAGGTCGAACTCAACGGAACTATTTTTACCGCTCGGGATGCCGCCCATAAATTCCTCAGCAAGGCATCCTTAGCTGATCTACCGAACGGCCTGAATCTGCACCAAACGGTATTCTATCACTGCGGACCGGTAGTAATCCGGGAACATGGCGAATGGAAAATCACGGCCGCAGGACCAACAACATCCATCCGCGAAGAAACCTATATGGCCAAGCTCATCGAAAAATTTTCTTTGCAGGCCGTCATTGGCAAGGGAGGCATGGGCGAACAAACCGCGCAAGCCTGTAAACGCTTTGGCTGTGTTTATCTGCATGCCGTTGGCGGAGCCGCCCAAGTTCTGGCAAAGGCCGTGAAAAAAGTACCTGCCGTCTACTTTCTTGAAGAATTCGGTTTCCCGGAAGCTGTCTGGTGTCTGGAAGTCGAGCATTTCCCTGCCGTCGTAACGATCAATGCACAGGGTAACAGCCTGCACCTCAAGGTCCAAGAGGATTCCCAACGGGTTCTCCAACAATTACTCGCCAAACAAGCATTATAGAGTGCGCCAACAAACTGACGCACTGCACATAAAATGCAGCGAATCGGCACGTTTGTAGTTCAGGCTGCTCCCCGCCGCATGAGGTCATTTCGGGACAAGTATGTTCGTCGGATCGGCACGTTTGTAGTTCAGACTTCAGTCTGCGTAGCTCCTGCGGGCTTCAGCCCGCGTTCCCCCTCCCCACAACTTACAACTTACAATCCCCCGCTCCCTCCCCGTCCCCCTCTCCACAACTTACAACTT
>Ga0172378_10001570_pt1 | contig 21156 bp, 17 predicted proteins | sample GrowelOW332metaG_FD_119755 | JGI IMG/M metagenome (GOLD analysis project Ga0172378, IMG submission 119755) | Groundwater microbial communities from an aquifer near a municipal landfill in Southern Ontario, Canada - Pumphouse #3_1 metaG | ecosystem: Environmental > Aquatic > Deep subsurface >... | reverse complement strand
CTCTCCGTAGGAGCGTATCAATTCGGGAGAATACCAATCGTAATTCCTATGGTTTACGGCGGTGGAGGCATTGTCAGGGACAAGTAACAATGCATGATCTTTCTTCTTATGGTATGAGCAGTGATCCGAAATATAGATACGGGCGCTCTGGCGCATTAGGGCAGGAAGTGTGTGTTCAGGGGCGAAGGGTAGGTTTCGTTTGTCCCCCGCAGATTGATAGCATGCACCAATGACCAAGCAATGTCCGAGCAATGGAAAAGCGATGAGTATGAGTTATTCCATATTATATATATACTTATTAGAAAAAGTCCAGATAGTGCCCTTCGCGCTTCCCTGTGGCGTGTCTCCTCAATTGGTCCTCCCGTAGCAAGTCTCGTTTTTTTTGCTTGACAGATCGGTTTTTCCGGGGCATGCTATCTGCATGAATTATATTTCATGAAATATCCGATATGCACTACGCGCCATGTAGGGTGTCTTGGGCCCGCGGGAAATCGATATCATGAAAAAGGGGATCGACATGAAGGACTCCGTGGGGAAGAGCGGATGGTTCGAACGATTTTGGACACGGCTGGTTGTCAAACATGAATGGCAGCTATGGCTGTTCGTGCTGCCGGTAGTCGTGTTTTTCCTGATTTTCCACTATGCGCCGATGTATGGACTAGTGATCGCATTCAAGCGGTACAGCATCACCAAGGGAATCTTCGAAAGTCCTTGGGTCGGGTTGCTGTATTTCCAACGTTTCTTCGACTCCACGATGTTCTGGACATTGCTGAAAAACACGCTGGTGCTTAGCTTCTACCAGTTGCTGGTCAGCTTTCCGTTTCCTGTCCTGCTCGCGCTGATCCTGAATCATCTGCGACGCGAACGATTGAAGAAACTCACTCAGACGGTGACATATGCCCCGCACTTTATTTCGCTGGTCGTCATGACGGGGATGCTCTACCTGTTTCTGTCGCCTTCTACGGGAATCATCAATGTCGTGCTGAACAAGCTGGGCCATGGAAGCGTCTATTTTATGGGAAGCGAGAAATGGTTCCGACATCTGTTCGTATTCAGCCATGTCTGGCAGCACTCTGGCTATCAAGCGATCATTTTCCTCGCCGCGCTGACGGCGGTGGATCCTTCGCAATACGAGGCGGCGACGATAGACGGCGCGACGAAGCTGCAGAAGATATGGTATATCGACCTGCCGTCGATCATGCCCACTGTGGTGACCGTCCTGCTGCTCCAGGTGGGGAGGATGATGAACGTGGATACGCAGAAGGCGTTGCTGATGCAGACGGCGACGAATCTCGAGACATCGGAGATCATCGGCACGTATGTGTACAAGATCGGTCTGATCGATGCGCAGTTCAGCTACTCTACGGCGATCAACTTGTTCCAGACAATCGTGAATCTGGCGATTTTGATTTTCGTCAACCGGATCAGCAAGCGGCTGACACGCGAAAGCTTGTGGTAGCGGGGAGGGGAAGATGTCAGTCGCAGAAACCAAAAAGGATCAGATCTTCAATGTGGTCGCATATGTCTATATCGGCATCTGCTGCGCAGTGATCCTGTATCCGCTGTATTTCATCATCATCGCATCGCTTAGCAGTCCGGAACATGTGCTGGCCGGGGAAGTGTTTTTCTGGCCGAAAGGGTTCAACCTATCCGGGTATGAGCGGATCTTCAACTACAAGCCGATCTGGACGGGATATGGTAATTCGATATTCTATTCGGTGGTGGGGGCGCTGTTCGGCACGACCTGCACGCTGCTGGCGGCATATCCGCTTTCCCGTTCCGACTTCTCGGGGAGAAAGCCGCTGACCATTTTCCTCTTGGTCGCGATGTTCTTCCAGGGTGGGTTGATTCCCCAATACATCCTGGTCAACGCATTGCACTTGCGCAACACATACTGGGTGCTGATCCTGATTTCCGGGATCCAGGTAATGAATCTGCTCATGGCCAGTTCGTATTTTCGTTCCACATATCTGCCGTCGATGTACGAGGCTTCGCAGATCGATGGATGCACCCACTTCGGCTATTTCTTCCGCATCCTGCTACCGGTGTCCACGCCGATCGTCATCGTGATGCTGCTGTTCTATGGGGTCTGGCAGTGGAACGATTATTTCCGCGCGCTGATCTACCTGGACAAGGAGCAATATTATCCGATTCAGCTGGTGCTCAAGGAATTGCTTGCGTCCAACCAGGTGACCGGGTCTCTGTTCGAATTGCTGTCGGAGGATGAGGCCGCATACGCGGAGATGCTGAAGGCCGCAGAATCCATGAAGTACGGGATCATATTGATGGCTTCCTTGCCGATGATGCTCATCTATCTGTTTTTGCAGAAGTATTTCATCAAGGGGATCACGTTGGGGTCTGTGAAAGGATAGCGCGACGAGTTGTCGCGGTAATCATATATGCATATCTGAAAAAGAGGAGGATAGATCATGAAAGGAAAAGGTCGGGCGATAGGGATATTGCTTGCGCTCTGTACGGTGTCCGTGGCGCTTTTTGCCGGAGGCGCCAAGGAACCGGTGGTGGATCAGGCGGGGAGCGCCGCGTTCAACGCGACGGGGCTGCCGATCGTCGATGATCAGGTCGTGTTGCGGTTCACAGGGATGAACATGAACAACACGCGTGTGGGTCGGTATGATGAGACCGACATGATGAAGCAGCTGGAATCCGAGACGAACGTGAAGATCGTATGGGACATGATTCCCCAGGCGAACTGGAAGGAACGCAAGAATCTGCTCATCGCCAGTAGGGAACTTCCCGATGGATTCATGGGGCCGTTGAGTTTGACCGCCGAAGAGGCGCAGATGCTTGGTGCCGACGGCGTACTGATTCCGCTTGATGGCTTGATCGAGGAATATGCGCCGAACATCGATCGGATGATTCGCGAGAATCCTACGTATGAGGCGTCGGTCAGGAGCACCGACGGCAATATCTATGCGTTGACGGCGATGCAGGACATGGGGTTCGACTCGCTGAGCGTGTCGATCATCCGCCAGGACTGGCTCGATGCGCTCGGTCTTGAAATGCCCGCGACGACCGAGGAGTTCTATCGGGTCCTGAGGGCGTTCAAGGATAACGACATGGCCGGCAACGGGAAGACGATACCGTTCAGTTTTCTGTATCAGGAAAGCGCTGCGATCAACCGCGAGGTCAAGCGTGAGTTCGAATGGATCTTTCTGGCGTTCGGGGTGCCGGACAATCCGACCCATGTCGCGATCGAGGATGACGGGCAGCTGATTTTTACTGCGGATAAGCCGGGCTTCCGGGATGCGATCAGCTATTTGCATCGGCTGTATGCCGAAGGGTTGATCGATCCGGAGATATTCACCCAGGACCGGACGCTGCTGACGAACAAGATCCGGCAGCTGAACGTGGGGTGCTACACCGATTATCGGCTCAAGAGTTCGATGGCTCATGAGGAGATACAGGACAAGTTCTCCATCATGCCGCCGCTGGAAGGGCCTTCGGGGCGTCGTCGCTGGTTGCGAGCCATGGCAGGGATGTCTGAAGGGGCGTTCGCCTTGACGAGTTCGTGCAAGAGTCCCGAGGTGGCGATCCGGTGGCTGGAGTATGTCAATGAGCCGGAGAACAGCATCCAGATGCTCTATGGCATGTTCAAGCCGGAAGGATGGTCCGGGTCGGAAGCGCTCGTGCCTTCGTCGTCGCAACTTGGGAAATGGACCGGAAACACGGATCTTCGGCCTTCGGAAGTGGCTCCGAACGACTGGCCGTGGAGCGCTCCGATCGGGTCGTCCCCGGTGATCGTTCCTCGCGATGTCATCAATCGATATATCGCGGATCGTCCGAACAATGTCGCCAAGGAAGAGGCTTGCGCGGTGTATCGTCCGTATCTGACGAAATATCCGTACAACTGGCCGTACCGGTTCACGCCGCGGGAAATCGAGGAACTGTCGTTGTTGCAGACTGATCTGCTCAACTACATCTATCGAACCCAGGCGAAATGGATCGCCGAAGGAGGGGTGGAGAAGGATTGGGATGCATATCTCGCCCAGCTGAAAAAACTGCATGTGGAGGATTATGTGCAGCTGTACCGTGCGGCTTATGAGCGGTCGGCGCAGCAATGATGGATGCGGGTTCCTTCCCCTGAAAATTGGTGACAGGGTGGACGGAAATGGGTATAACTGATTGATAGGGGAATGCGTCGTCGATGGCTCGGAGGAGTTGTCGACGGTTGCGGCGGCCGAAGGAGTGTATATGAACGGAGTGCATAAGATGCAGTTTCAGACGAAGCAGGAATGGTTGTACCATACCCTCCGTGACGCTATTCGAAATTGCGAGCTGGAACCGGGCGAGCGATTGCTGATGGACGAACTGGCGGCGGAGTTCAACGTGAGCCGGGTGCCTGTCCGAGAAGCGCTGTTGCAGTTGCAGGCCGAGGGACTCGTCCAGATGGTTCCGCATAGCGGGGCTGTCGTGGCGCCGATCACATTCGCGTCCGCCCAGGACTATTTCGCGATTTCCCGGGAGCTGCAGGTGCTTGCCGGACGTGCGGCGGCGGAGCGGATGACAGATTCCGAGCGGGAAGCCCTTCGGACGCTGGTAGATCGTATGGAACGGCTTGCCGAGGCTGGTGATCGGGAACAGTACACCAAGGCGAACTTGGAGTTCCATCAATGCCTCGCCAATGTTTCCAGAATGCCGCTGGTGCCGCATTTCCTTGATCAGTTCCAACAGCATTGGCAGCGGGTGATGTGCTATTACGGCTTGAACCCGATGCCGGTTTCCCGGATGCAGGAAACCGTCTTGCAGCATCGGGCTATCGTCGAAGCGCTGGTCGCCGGCGATGCGGATGCCGCCGAGCGGGCGATCAGGGAGCACAATGTCACCGGTCTGGAAGATCATCTGCGTCGCATGGCGGAAAAGCGCCCCGACATTCAGGGGTAGTCCAGGTAGTTTCGAGAAAGAACAGTTCTCGTGTGGAATGATGAACGTGCCGGTCGCATGTACGGTCGGTGTGTCCTAGGAGTGTAGTACTGTGCAAATTTGTGAACAGGCCAAGATGGTCGATGTGTATGACGAGGTCGATGTAGTGGTCAGCGGCGGAGGGGTAGCCGGATGCACCGCCGCGATTGCGGCGGCGAATGCCGGCGCTTCCGTGTTGCTGATCGAGCGCAACGGTTGTCTGGGCGGGGTTCTGACCAGCAATATCATCCCCAATCTGCTGAACAATCATCTCAGTTCGGATTCCCGCCAGCTGTTGTCCGGCGTGCCCCGTACGATCATCGATCGTCTCGTGGCGGTGGATGGAGTGGTCAAGGACTGGGATCGTCCGTTCGCAAAGCTCGTGATCGACGAACAGAAACTGAAAGTGGTTCTGATCGAGTTGCTGCAGGAAGCGGGCGTGAAGGTGCTGACCCATGTACTGGCCGCGAGTCCGATCATGGAAGGGCGCTCGGTCGCCGGGGTGTTCGTCGAGACGAAGGTCGGACGGAAAGCTGTGCTTGCGAAGGTGGTGGTGGATTGTACGGGAGAGGCCGACTTGCTCAGCCAGACGGGTTGTCCGATGCGTACGACGAGCGGAACCGCGTCGCTTGCCTTCAAGATGAGCAATGTCGAAGGTGAGGAGTTCTTCGAGTATTTCAAGGAGCATCCGGAGGAGTTTCCGAAGAACCATGACGGGATTCGGGATTTCGGCGATTTCGCATTGAACTGGAAGGAATACGGCGATTTCTATTTTCCCCATCGGGGAGGGCGCAAGCTCTCGATCGTCCAGGATGCGATCGCTCGCGGAGATTATGCGAAGAGCCGTGGAAAGGCGTTCGGTCTGGATATGATGTGTCTGATCGGATTGCGTTCGCTTAGCGATATTTCCGTGAATTCGATGTTGTGGCGGTTGCCTTCGCTTGCTCCCGAGCATGTCGCCGAGGCGGAGCTGGAGTCGCAGAAGCTTTGTTACTATATAGCGGACTTCATGAACCGGAGCATGCCGGGGTTCAGTCAAGCGCATGTTTCCCAGATTTCCCAGGATATGGGCATCCGTGTCAGTCGTGGGATCGAGGGGGAGCGGACGCTTGAGATCGAGCATGTCACCAGCAAGGTTCCTGTCTATTTCGATGATGTGATCGGGTTGCGCAACGCCAAGCCGTGGAGCGACGACGGGAGTAGGGATCATCCATTCGATGCTGACGGTGACGGCAAGGTCGGCGCCCGTTCGATCAACGGAGAGACCACCGAGGACGGAAGCCGGTTTCTCTATGAGCATACGGTGGATCTTCCGTACGGGATGCTGGTTCCCAAGGGGGTGGACAATATCCTTGCCGGTAGCGGGAAGACGGTTTCCAGCAGGCCGCAGACCACGATGCGTTGTGGTACGAACAGCATGCGTCCCGCCCAGGGGGCTGGTGTTGCCGCCGCTGTGGCCGCACTTTCTGATCGTACGACGCATACGATTGACATCAAGACGGTCCAGCGGGAACTGCTCCGCCAAGGTGTCTATCTCGGGTCACAGCGTCGCTTGGAAGAACTCGGTCTCGCATAAACTCGGCTTTCTATCTCGGGAGGGCCGGGTGTCGAGCCCGAGGCGTATTGTTCGTAATTTCTCCTTACTGGGGATGTCGCGTGGGATGTACGCGGCATCCCCGCTTCGTATGTTGAATTCACTCAACAGGGGACTTGTGTTGAAGTTTGCAATGATTTCGAGCGGGACTCATGATGGAGAGAACCTTGCAAAAACATTCGGGAAGCATGCTTCAAATCATCTCTCATGCAAGTTTCAAGGTAATCGGCATTGCGCTTTACCTTTGTCATGTGGCTCGGACTATCTATTTTCAGATATCCATATTACGTTTTTTTGCGTACGGAAAGCACAGATCGCCTACCTTGGACAATTGAATCTGCGCTTGCTGACTAATCAACTCTATGTCCAGACTCCAGATAAGATTTCTTGCTCGTTCCCCCTCATGGTATGTCTGTCCATGCTGGCGAAAAAAATGTTTGAGTGTATTCTTTCCATTCCCCACATATGGAATGTCTTGTTCTGGAATTTGTAAAAAGTTGCATATCCCTTGTCTATCATAAAGGAAAAGATCTTCAATCATCGCGCTGGCAGATAAATCAATGATATCGATGTTTCTTCCAGAGAGCTTTTTGCGGAGAATTTTCCAGTCCTCTTCATAGAATTTTGAAATATCTTCTTGGTATGTGTCTGTATCGTAACAGAGAAAAACTGTCCATCTGAGTCCTTGTTGTTTGCCTCTACAGATATTGTTGAACCACTGGGCAGCATGTGTCATCTGAGTGACAGTTCCAATCGTTTTCATCTTGATAAGTACTGATTGGGAATCGCTTGTCGCCACTGAATAATAGTCGTTGTCTTTGTCATCGAACAAATTATTCTGATACGAGTATTCTTGATTGAGCGCATGGAAATGATATATCAAGCGTTCATAGAAAATCTGTTCGGTCTCTCCTTCGCAGATAAACGCGATGCCGGAAGTGTATCGAGTTTTCATGCCCTTTTTTACCCTTTGACGATTCTCTCGAGGATGCCGACAGATTTTGCATCTCCTGCCATCAGGTCGAACAGATATTCCCCGACGGAAAGACCGATTGATTGAGCTATCGAGATTACTGTCTTTATCTTGCTGTTTGCAATTCTTTTGAATGAAGCAAGGCCCGTCGTATCTGGAATCCCGATATAGATTTTATCCAATTTGATATACTGCACGAGATAGGGTGAATGGCTGGTAATGATGAGTGTCGTATCTCCGAGGTTGTCGTTCAGCAATTCCAATGTCTGTTTCAAAAGACGTGGATGTATGCTTGTCTCAAGCTCCTCGATACCGAGCAATTGGGTGTTTCTGTTGCTGGAGAACAGGATGGCGATAATCCAGAGTAGGCGCTTCGTACCTGCTGACAACGAGGTGATATCAATCGGTTGGTTCATATATGTGGTTTTGACAAAGATTCGATAGATTTCGTTTTTCCATTTGAAGGGAGGTTCGGCAACCGTATCGGGAGGGACGATTGATTTTTCTTCATGTGCCGAAGAAAAAATCGCAAAGGTTTTGGGAGGAGGGGTGAAAGTGGCCTTGACGACTTCCACATCCGATATTTCCGGAAACAGAGAGGTGACAGCCTCTTTGAACAGGAGGAATTTATCAGGAGTAGTTTCCTTGAGGTGGTTGAGAAGTTTCGGCATGTCGTGAGAAAGCGGGAGATTCGAACCTTCTGCTTCAAACGGGAACTCTTCATATGGCATGTCGGCATCCAGCGACGAGCAAGTTTTGAATGAGATATGCTTGATTTGCTGAAGCACAGGACTATATTCGATGTCTTCTATGGAAGGAAGCATGTCGATGGCGAGCTGAAAATCGCCCAGCAGTATATTTCTGTATGCGTTCGTCGATTTTGATTTCCGGTAACGTCCTTCGTCCCGCTTCAAGTACCGGGTGTATTTGACCTGAGGGCTTTCTCTCATTTCCAGCCATTCGTCGATGATGCGCTGTCCTTGTGCATCGTCATTGAGCCATGCGAAAGAAAATCCGTATCGTACATATTGATATTCATTTCCAAGAGAAGAATCGTAGAACTCGATTTCAAAGGAAAATGGATCGTTCTCGGATGCCGGATTCATCGGAATGCCTTTTGTCCAGGCCATCATCTTTTTTCTTCCTTTTTCTCCTGCATTCAGAAATGCCAATGCGAAGTCTATCCCTTGCAGGAAGTTTGATTTCCCAAAGTTGTTCGGAGAAACTAAGGCAATGATTCCTTTTACTTCGATTTTGGTCTTTTTCAGATTTTTGAACCCGCCGATCGTTATCGTCTTGATTTTCATGTTAACTATCTCATTTCTATTATATTGTATCTTTATATGTATTTTAATATCAAAAAATAGAATTATCAACCTAAAATCATAATCAAGTTTTAGTAAAACAGCATACTTGGTATGAAATCATACTGAGCTGTCGCATAGTGTCTTTGAGTAGCGTTACCCCCACGGTCAGGTTTTGTGCGAAGGCGATTCGGCTTCCAAATGGCATTGAAAGCTATCCTGACATGCCGGTATCAAGTGCAAGTAGAATGATTGTAGTGCATTGTATGTGCACAATGTACGAGCGTTGTGATTTTCCGAGCATTGTTCGAGCAATCACCGAGCAAGCATGCACCAATGACCAAGCAATGTCCGAGCAATTGCAAAGCAATGAGTGTAGATTATTCCATACTCGATATATACTTATTAAAAAAAAGTCCAGATAGTGCCCTTGCGCTTTCTTGTCGCATACCTACGCAAATGACCCTACCATGACCCTCATGAAAGCGCCCATATCCGCAAGTACCGCTAAGGTGCCAAGCTAGTCGATATGGGCGCAGGGGGGCTGATTAATACTGAAACGAAGTATATCGCTTCTTTTACTGATAGCATACAGGTTGTCGAGTGAAGTGTCTAGAGAAAAGGCGCTTGCAAAGCGGAGTCCTGTGCCGTTCGTGCGGCATATGCGCGCTCCATCATTTCGTCGATGAAAACAAGGCTGGAAACGCCGATTCCCCTTGCCACCAGGTCGATATAGGTAATGGTCGGATCGATGGGGCCGTTGCATCCAGTTTCGCGGTGCAGGAGGTTCGCGTTGTCCATGCCGGTCCGTTTCGCCAACGCATCGATGCTCAGTCCGCGGGCGTGCCGAAGACTCCGCATCGTCGGGCCGAAGAACACATGCAGATGCTCGGGATAGAAACCGGCCAGATGCTTGGCCGGGGTGAAATCCTGCCACGAGTGGTCGTCGGTTTCTTCCGATTCCCATTGGATCTGCATCGTGCGGCGCACGATCTCCAGAATCGGTGTGCGGAGGTGCCGCGCGAAGTTGCATAGCGTTTCCAGCTTCGGATTCCATGTTCCCGGCAGGTACATGAGATAGTGGCGCGACAGCCCCGATTCCTTGGGCAGATTCTCCATGGCTTCGGGACGTTCGACTCGAAGCCGCTGCAGCGTTTCGTACAATGATTCGCCGATCATGATAGTTCGTTCTCTCTCCTTTCTTTCTTCTGATCTTGCCGTATGCAAGCGATGCGACAGCCTGCGTACTATGGCGCATACCTGTAGCGTACATCCGATTTCACAAAGAGGACACTCTCGTTTTGAGAGGGGTAATGTACCGGAAAAACAGAATGAACTGCAACAAAACGAGCTTGCCGGAAGGGCGACGAGGTCGAAGTATGTAAGAGAAACTTGCTATGCAAAATCGCGTCAGTCGGCGTTTTTCCAGAAAGCCACTTCCAATGCCAGACAGAGGCAATGATAAACGGGCAGATGAAGTTCCTGAATCTTGTACGTTTCCGTTTCCGGGACTTTGATTACGACATCGCAATACTGATCCAGCAGTGCGGGAGAAGCCCCGGTCAGCGCCACGACTCGCAAGCCTTTTGCCTTCGCCGTGATACATGCAAGAATGACATTCTCTGAATTGCCGGAAGTTGATAGAGCGATAAGCGTATCGCCCGGATTCCCATAGCCGAGAAGCTGTTGGGAAAAAGCGAGCGCAGGATACCTGTCGTTCGAATATGCAGTAGTCAGTGCGGTATGCTGAGTGAGGTTGATGGCAGGAATAGTCCCTTCCAACCCCTGCGCTAGAATGCCGCCACGTTTCGCATCGATAGCGATAAGCCGATGCTGTAGCGCATCGTCGATCGGTCGCTTTCTACAAAACGACTTCATCAATTCGCCGACGATATGATCGGCGTCTGCACTGCTTCCGCCATTTCCGCAAACCAGAATCTTTCCTCCGGCTGAGACTGAGGCGAGCAGGATTCCATATGCTTTAGAGATTTCCGGTTCAATCGACTCCAGCATCGGGAAACGGAGAATCAGGTTCTCGATGTATTCATTCATGGTTGTATCCTTTCCAATATGATTTCGCCACACCGAGCGCAGCCATGTAGCCGATATCGTCGCCCAATGCCGACGGCATGATCGCACAGGTTTTGGTACGCATAAGCGTTTCTCTATTAACGACGTCCAGGACTTTGTTTCGAAACAATTGTTCGTCCCGCGTGTAGATGCTTCCTATGATGATTTTCTCCGGATCCAGAATATCGATCAGAATCGACAAAGTCAGTCCAAGTTTTTCCGCCGAGAGGTCTATGATCTTTGACGCGGCAGCATCACCTTCGTTCGCTTGCTTGCAGATGTCCTTAGCCGTCAGACGACTCGCGTATGCCTGTTCATAGAGAAGGCTGATTCCTTCACCACTGCAGAACGACTCTACGCTGCCTTGCTTGCCATAGCAGAACGGTCCGGATGAAGTAAGCCTAACATGTCCGATTTCTCCTGCCATGCCGTTCGTACCCTCATACAGGGCTCCGTTTAGGATCAATCCAGCTCCGAACCCGGTTCCAAAGGTCAGAAATATCATATTCCTGCATCCCTTGCCGTTCCCCCAGTTCCATTCGGCCAGGGCGCAGGCGTTCGCATCATTTTGCAGGAACGTGGGAATTCCCAGTCGAGTTTCGATTTCGCGGACGATGGGGATCCCGTTCCAGAGGGGAAGATGCGGAGGGGACAAAATGACTCCGCGAACTGAGTCCAGCGGTCCTCCGCAACTGATTCCCGCCGACAGAACCTTGCAATCCGGAAAACTATGCACCAAACGTTCGCTGATGGATATGATCCGTTCAATGATCGTGTCCGGCGCACCTTCGGTGGAAAATTGTTCCTTGAGAAGGATGTTTCCCGATGCAGTTCCAAGGACCACGCCAGTCTTGGTCCCTCCGATATCGATGCCGAGAAACAGTTCATCCATTTGCGGTCTTCTCCTGAAGTGTACGGAACAGTTGCTGGAAGAAAATTTTATTATCGCAACAGGTATAATCGACGGGAGCTCCCATCCGGTTGAACGTCTTCATGAATCGAAGATAGTAGGCCGGGTCGTCCATGGGTGGCTCCCCCGTATTCCAGTCCCATGAAGATTGCTGGAGATCCACCACATGGATTTTGAAGTGTCGAATCTCCTGTCCGTGACGGGATGCTACATTCCGAGACATGGAGAGGCTTTTCTCGAAGATCATCGGAGACATGACCGCTGATCCTACCGACAGATAGACGCCATGTTCCAAATTGGATACGCTGTCCGCATACGAAAGGAAATCACGCTCCGCGGTTCTGCCGACGCTTGCGCCTTGGTTCGCGTAGTGGGTGTAGATGATGTCATGTCCGAACATCGGGTGACAGGTGAACGGCTGTTGCGACCGTGCAACATACGGCTGGATGCTATATTCTTTGTACGGGTGGGGGATATTCAGGAATCCCTGCTGGATGTCGCATGTCTTCAGCTCGTCCAGCAGATCTATGGCAGCCGCCCGTTTCCACAGCGGAAGGGATGTATCCATCGCATCCTGTTCCAATTGGGCAAAGTCTGGGATAGCAAGCCCGTCGTCCATGATCATCGCACCGACGGACTGTCCGTATCCCAATCCTCGATACGAGCCGATTGCGATGGCGAGGTTGATGTATAGCCCGGTCTCCTGCCACGTACCGAAGTGCCCTTCGGCCACATTGTGCCGGACGTCTTCGCTACTTCGGCCGATCGCTGCGAACTCCCAGTCATGGATGATTCCCGCTCCGTTTGTGCAGATATGGGTGAACCAGCCGTTTTCCAGGAAAGAGCCGATCAGCCGTCCGAGTCCATTCTTGATCGCATGGGCGCCAAAGGCGCAGATTACCGCGGCATGCTTTTGTTTCGCTACAAGGATTTCTTCCGCCACGGTGCGAAAATAGTTGCGTAGTGAGGGATCAGCTTCTATATAAGTTTCCGGATGTGCCGGATTGATGCTCGCTGTCCGAATGTCGACCTTGCTGTATCGATTGCCTACCGGCAGATATTCCATGTTGAGACGATTGAATGCTTTCATTGCTCCCATCCTACATATTTTGCGAGTTTTGCCGTCCATGAATAGTCGGGGATCAGGATGTCGGCACCGGCGAGCACCAGCCGTTCTCGTTTTTTCGGATTGATCCCGAACCGTTGCTGTTCATCGCTGACGATGCCGACGGTTAGGAATCCCCGCTTCTTGCCTTCTCTGATTTCTACCGGGCCATCGCCGAACACCACGACTTGAGACGGCGAAACGTGGATCTGCCTGACGATGTTCTCCATGACCAGTTTCTTCGGATCGTTGGATATGTCGCTTACCGAGCCGTAGATGCCGCCGTCGAAATACCTGGAGTATCCGAACGTGTCGGTTTCGTACTTGACATCGGCGTAGTCGCTTCCGCTGGCTAGGAAGATGCTCGTTTCATGGCTTCTGAGCCGCTGGAGGAAATCGAGCGAACCTTTCATCGTCATGTCAGTTACGTCGTAGATGCCTGCCCGAAAGCGGTCATACTTGACGTCGAGCAGTTTCGATAGACGCCGGGAGTATTCCATCTTGTACTCGAGCGGTGTTTTGATGCTGACGGGGGGGACGAATCCGAATTCCTTGATCAGTTCGATGAGTTGCGCCATTTGCATGATGGTCTGGATTCCCGTAGTTTTTTCAATCATATCTGCCACGGCTTTGTGTACCGATTTACGGTTCTCGTCGGTAAGGTTCGTGGCGTCTCCGATCACGGCCTCGACCATCAACTCCTGCATGATAGTTTCCCAGCCTTGGCGCATGGTGGAGATTGTCCCGTCATGGTCGAAGATTGCGATCGACGGATAAGACTGGGCATGGGTGTTGGAATTGATGATTTCGATTTCCGTACCGGGGAGGAACTTCGCCTGTCTGGTGTCGATGGCGAGGGTGGGATTGTAGCGGTAGTCGGGACTTTTCGCCAATTCCAGCATTTCGGCGCATGTCGGATGCCCTGTCGCCTGTAGCGTTCTGGCGCTCAAGGCCGCATTGTAGTTTGCGAATTCCATGGCTTGCCGAAAGGTTCTTCCGCAGGCTTGGACACATGCCAGCGCAGCGAGAAACGCATCGCCGGCTCCGACAGGATCGGTCTTTTGTACCGAGTTGATTCCAAGCACCTGCGTCAGTTCTTTGCCGTCGAATCCGATGGCGCCGTTTTCCCCCAATGTGACGACGATCTGGAACAAATCTTGTTGCCTGCCGAGGTCGTGGTACAGCGCATGCATTGCCGCTTCTGCGTTCTGTAGCCCGGTACGGGCCATGGCTTCGGCGCTGTTCATTTTGTAGGAGCAGTTTGGATAGCGGATGTCGGCTCTGGTATCGAGCCAGACCGGTTTGTTCGTCCGGCTAAGGATGGTGGATAGTCTGGTGCGAAAATACGGTACATGGATGGTACGAAGGAACTGTTGGTTGACCAGTAATGCATCGTACGTTTCTAGTCGCTGTTCAAGTATCGAGCAGATTCGATCCAGCGTGTCTACTAGGTATTCATTTGTTCCGCCGATGTCGTATCTCGGAAGTTCTGTGAGGTTTTCGTCATACACTTTATGGTAGACGGGGGTTGTGGAGTGTTCGTCGGTGACGAAACCTTCTGTTCCGATGCCGTACGAGCCGAGCCTGTCGAGCAGAATCTCTGCCCAGCAGTCGTCGCCGTGGATGCCGTACAGATCGCAGCGAGCGCCGAGGCTGGCGATATCCATCGCTAGATTTCCGGCGGCTCCTGCATCGTAGGCGTATTTGGTCACGTCGTGTATCGCTAGGCCGGTTTCCACCGAGCGATCATCGCCCGGAGCTGTAAAATAGACAAGGTCGAGCGCTACATCGCCGACGACTGCGAATGTCTTTTTCTTGATTTCTGTTTCCAGCGTATTGTCCAGTTTCATGACGTACCTACATTCAGGATTTGATTGCGCCACCGGAAAGTCCGATGATGAAGTATTTCTGCGCACAGGAAAAGAGGATGAAGATCGGAACGATCGCGATGAATGATGCGGTGCCGAGTAGCGACCAGTCCACTTCGCCCTGTTCTCCGATGAATCGGTAGAGTTCTACGGTGTACGGCCTGACGCTACTGGTCAGTGTCATGGCGACGATGTATTCATTCCAAGCCTTGAAAAATGCGAAGATGGCGGAAGCTGATAGTCCGGGAGTGGCGATGGGTATGGCGATTTTCATGAACGCCTGTGTTTTCGACAACCCGTCGATCATTGCGGCTTCCTCGATCGCATCTGGAATCGTGTCGAAATACCCTTTGAGTATCCACGTATTCATGGGTGCGGATAATGTTGCGTAGATGAGGATCAGACCAGTATGGGTGTTATACAGTCCGTAGATGGAGAATATCTGGTAGAGCGGGATGATCAGCGCGAGGATGGGGACCATCTGGAAGAACATGATGCCGATCATGAGAGGTTTTTTGCCGGGGAAGCGGAAGCGGGATAGGCCATATCCGGCTAATGTGGCCACGATGCAGCTCAATGCCATCGCTCCCAATGAGATGATCAGACTATGGTAGTAGGACGAGAAGTTGAAATTGTTCGCATCGAACAGTCTGCCGAAGTTCTTGGGCGTAGGGCTTCGGGGAAACAGCGACGGTGGGTATCCGATCGCTTCCGAGGAGGTCTTGAAGGTGGAGCTGAGCAGCCAATACAGGGGTAGTAGCGTGTAGAGGGCGGCGATGACAAGAATAATGTAGATCAGCGCCGTGGATGCTGTGCGGTTTGTTTGCATGGTTTTCATATGCTGCTCCTATCCTTCGATCTTTTCTTTGTTCAGACGGAGGTAGAGGACTGTCAGGAATAAGTTGAAGAGGAGAATGATGACTGCAACGGCGGCGCCTTCGCCGAGCTTTCCAAAGTCAAACGCTCGACGGTACATATGGACCGCCATGACTTCACTCTTAAACAGGGGGCCTCCTTTCGTGGTTGCGTAGATCAGATCGAATGAGTTGATGGTGTTCATGCTGGTCATGACAAGGTTCATGATTAGAAACTGCCTGAGCATGGGAATGGTAATGAAGCGCAAGCGCTGGAATGCCGAAGCGCCATCGACGGTAGCCGCTTCGTAGATTTCTTCAGGGATGCTCTGCAGTCCAGATGTCTGGATGATGAAGCTGAACGGCATGCCGTGCCAGATGTTGGCTACGATCAGGCAGAGCATGACAAGGTTCGGGTCGTTGAGCCAGGTCGGTAGGTTCTTGACCCCCGCCATCGACAGGAGGTAGTTCAGGATTCCCAGACGAGGTTCGTACATGAACCGCCATGAAATGGAGATGATGATGCCGCTTACCACCCATGGAAGGATCGTGATCGACCGAAAGATGCCCTTGCCTGTGATGCGCTTGTTGTTCAGCAAGAGTGCCAGAAGGAACCCGAAGCCGATCTGTCCGAGGACGCTGCCGAATACGTAGACGGCGGTGTTCGGGATGATGGTCTTCAGAAAGTTCGGTGATTCTCGCCGGAATATCGTGAGATAGTTCTTGAGACCGGAGTATTGCATCTTTCCCAACGTGGCAAGTTTCACGTCCTGGAAGCTGAGATAGATGGTCCGAAGTAGGGGATAGAAAGAGAGTGCAAGTAGCAGCGCCAGGATCGGGAGTAGGAAGAAGTATCCTTGGATCGCTGTTTTCGTTTTGATTTTCACTGGAGTCCACCATGTTCCTTGGGGTGTTTCGGCCCTGCCGTCTTTTGTTTGGATCGGGCAGAAGGTCGATGGAAAATGGTCCGCGATTCTTCAAAAATCGCGGACCGGGGATGTCGTTATTACTCGTTGAGCAATTGGTTGACTGTCCTTGCGGCATCGTCAAGCGCCTGCTTGGGAGACTTGACTCCCATGACGGCTGCTTGGATGGCGTTCTGGACTTCCGCTGCCACTTCCGTGTACTGCGGGATGCTTGGACGGAAATGGGCGTTGTTCAGCTGGGACAGGATTACGCTGAAATACGGGTCGATCGCATAATAGTCCTTGGCTCGAGCCATGAGCGACGTGAAGGTCGGCACATAGCCGCGGGCGGCTGTGTAGCCGAACTGCGATTGTGCGCCGGCGGCATAGGTAATGAATTCCCATGCGAGGTCTTTATGCTTGGAGCCGGTGGGAACGCATAGCAGATAGCCTCCGCTCATGGTCGAGGGGTTCCCTCCATCTGCGTAGGGGATGGTCGCTACACCGAAGTCTTCGAGGTATTGTTCGACGGTCAGGCCGGGAATCAGATCCTTGGCCAGTCCGAACGCCTTGGTCATGTACGACATGGCGAATTTGTCCTGGAATACGCCATTGTTGATGTCGCTCGAACTTCCCGAGACGATGGACGATGGGGTAGCTCCTGTCTTGACCATGTCGACGAGTTCTGTCAGCGCCTTGACGCCTGCGTCGCTGTTGAACGCCGCTTGCTTGAGGTCGTCGGTCAGAATCTGGCCGCCCAGCGAGAAGAGATAGGCGTAGAAGGTCTGTGCCGATTCGTCTTCCAGCGTGGCCGGGAAGCCCAGTCCGTAGGATGCCGGGGCGAGCTTGTCGCTGATCTGTTTGGCCATGCTTCGCAGTTCGCTCCATGTCTTGGGCGGCGTATCGGGATCGAGGCCGGCTTGTCGGAACAGTTTCTTGTTATACGCCATGATTCGTACGTCGGTGTTCAGCCATGTGCCGTAGATCTTTCCATCTCGTTTGGTGGCTTCTTGGTACAGCGGCGCTACGTCGGACCATTCCGACCATGCTTCGGCCTTTTTCGTGACGTCTTCGATCAGGTCTCCGTCGACGTATTCTCCGACCCAGATGATGTCGGTCATGACGACGTCCGGCGCTTCTCCTCCTGCGGCGGCGGTCAGAAATTTGGTTCGGAGATCGGCCCAGCCGAATCCTTCGTAGGAAAACGTGATGTTCAGTTCGGGATGAGCCGCCTGAAGCTTTTTCTCCGCGTTCTTCCACGGGTCGTCTTGCTGGTAGGTGTACGCTCTGGCATAGACTTTCAGGTTGATGTTGTTCGATGTCGCCTGGGTTTCCTGTTTGCCTGCTGCGAACAGGATCTGCGTGCTGGTCAGACAGATGATCAGCGCGATCGCGAGCGATGGTTTTTTCATGGTCCCTCCTTTTGTGAAACCGGTTTCACGGGTAAGTCACATTCTATCCGCTGTTTTTGGATTTGGCAACAAATATTTTGCGCTCGGTGTGGGGCGGCTAGGAAACGTCGCCTTGCTTCCCCGGTTCTCTTGTGCTAGTATGGGCGTCATGAAACAGGAAAGAAGAGGATCTTCGTCCATAACGATCGCTGATATCGCTCGGCTTGCAAATACTTCCAAGGCAACGGTTTCTAGAGTTCTGAACGGGAATATGAAAGTTCGGCCTGAGATGCGTGAGCGGATCGTTTCCGTCATTGAGGAGTATGGGTTCACGCCGAACCGATATGCTCGGTGTCTTGCCGGGGTTCCGACTCATATGATCGGTGTCGTAGTGAGCGAACTGGCGAATTTCTTCTTTACCGAGGTGGTCGAAGGGATCGATTCCGTCCTTTCCCAGCATGACTATTCCATGCTGATGAGTTTCAGCAACTGGGATGCTGAAAAAGAGCTGCGGATCGTCAACATGTTGATCAAGAATCATGTGGATGGGGTAATCCTTTCCGCTACCGCTCCGAACTCTCCTGCGATTGCGGTTCTTAAGGCTGCGAGCATTCCGTTCGTCGTAGTGAACTGTATTCCTGATGATCCCGAGGTTCCGTATGTGTGCGGTGACAACTACGAGGGGGGGCGGCTGGTGGCCGAATACCTGAATGGACAGGACTACGGGAAGGTGTTGGTAGTGACTGGCTTCGACGATCAGCCGATGAAGCTTCGCTGCCAAGGTTTTTTGGATCATTTGCGCGTGTCCTACGATATCCGGCATTACGAGAATGTCCCTACTGCCGAGGAAGGGAGGCGCTTTGCCGATACGATCGTCGAGGAGCAACGGCAGAATCGGGGTCCAGTCGTGGTGTTCGTGTCGAACGACAACGTTGCGATCGGGGTCGAGAACAGTATCGCAAAAGATGTGCGGATTCCCGAGGATGTTTCGATCGTCGGCTACGATGATATTCTTCCTGCGAGTTTCTGCAAGGTGCCTCTTACCACGGTGTCGCAGGATATTTTCCATATGGGGAGTTTCGCAGCGGAGCTTCTGGTGGACTTGATCTCTCGTGTGGAGATTGAAAAACAGCATATTCTGATCGCCCCGAAGCTGGTGATTCGGGAAAGTACGAGGTGAGCGATGGTTCGTGTGTGCATGTTCGATATGGGCGGGGTGGTCGATGAGTTTTCCAGTGAGGTGATGGAGAAACAGATCCTTGCCGATCTTGGGGTTTCCGATGCGAGTTCGTTCGTCGAACTGTGTCCTGCGCTGCAGCCTGTCCTAGGGGATTTTCTGCGGGGGATGATGGACGAGGCTGGGTTCTGGCGTCAGTTCGGCGCGTTGACAGGCCTTCGTGTGCCTAAGCGGTCGCATCTATATACGAAATATTTCGCTCCTGTCAAGAAAATGGACACTATCCGCCTGATTTCTGACTTGCGGGTGCATGGGATGCGGGTAGTGGCGGCAACGAACGTAGAGCCGCCGCATCGCATCTGGCATGAAACGCAAGGCGATTATGATATCTTCGATGCTGCATATACTTCCGATGTCCTGCATGTGGCGAAGCCCGAGGCGGCGTTCTTCGTGGAGGTCGTTCGGAGGGAAGGACTAGCACCGCAGGAGTGCTTCTTCACCGATGATCGGGAGGAGAACATCGATGCTGCGCTTTCGGTGGGGATGGTCGCCCGTCAGTTCGTCTGCGCGGACGATTTGCGGCGGACGCTTGCTAATATTTCTGTGCTATAAAGCATGGTTTTTTGCGACGATTTTGCTGTTTGTTCAATAAGATTACAAAAGTGTACCGATTATGGATAATTTGTACCATTTGTGGAAGGCGTGTTGTTTTCCTTGTTCGGTTTCAAGTTTTCATGTTTTTTGGTTTCCGTACCTACGGAACAGAAAGCGGTTTACTAAACGAAAAATGCCGATATTTGCCTGTACAAAAAATATAAGAAGTGTTATTTGGATTGTAGAGCTTCTATATGTATGGTAAGATTTGCCCCAATACGCCGACCTGTTGTACTGCCTATGTTGTTCTGTTCGGTAGAATCTTGCTTTCTGGTTCTGAAGGGGGGATCGATGGAGCGGGAACGTTTATTCAGGCGCGGTATCCTGATTTGCATCGATATCGTGAGCCTGCTTGTCTGCGCCGCGGTTTCCGCATATTTGACCATGGGCAGGGTGCCTCGGACGGCTTCGTTCTGGGGTACGATGGGAGGCGTAGCCGTCCTGCAGATCGTCTCGCTCATGATCGTCCACGTCTATCGCATCAAGCTTGCGAACAGCTCTCTCGAGTTGCTGACCCATATTCTCTGGGCGCTGGTTCCCGCCGCATTGGTCGGGTTCCTGATCCAGTTGTTCTGGATGCAAGACATCGAGATGCTCGTTCGTTTCGGAGTCGTCTATTTTATCTTTTCCTTTGTGCTTCTGGCCGGATATCGGATCCTCTATCGTGTGGGGCGGACCCGTAGGGAGTTCGTCGCCGCCAAGCGGTCGACTCGGGCGGTGATCTATGGGGCGGGAGAGATCGGTTCCACGCTGGCCCGACAGTTCGCCAAGGGGAAGCTCGACTACGAGGTGGTGGGGTTCATCGACGACGATCCTGCGCTGAATGGTTCTCTGGTGGTCGGTGTCCCCGTCCGTGGTTCGATCGACAATTTGGAGCAGGTGCTTCGCGACAGGCAGGCCGGGGTGCTGGTCATTGCGATCACCAATCTGTCGGGTGCGAAGATGCGCTCTGCCCTCGATGCCGCGGTGAAGACTGGGGCGCAGACGAAGATCATTCCGTCGCTGTTCGAAATGGAGGAGCAAGGGAGTGGTGGCAAGGCCGTCGATCTTCGGTCGATCAACTACGAGGATTTGCTGGGTCGGCAGATGATCGAGATCGACCGGACTCCGATCGAGCAGATGGTGACGGGGCGTCGGGTGCTGGTCACCGGGGCGGGGGGGAGCATCGGCGGCGAGATCTGCCGGCAGATCTGTTCGTTCCACCCCAAGCAGTTGCTGTTGCTCGATATCGATGAGACGGAGTTGCACGACCTGTCGTTGAGGCTCCATAATTACCAGCAGGAATTTTCCAAGGATATCTTCCCCATCTGTTGCGATGTCAAGAACGGAGCCAAGGTCGACCGTGTGTTCGAGAACTTCCGGCCGGAGATCGTGTTCCATGCGGCGGCGTACAAGCATGTGCCGATGATGGAGTACTATCCGGAGGAGGCG
>Ga0172378_10001569_pt1 | contig 21157 bp, 15 predicted proteins | sample GrowelOW332metaG_FD_119755 | JGI IMG/M metagenome (GOLD analysis project Ga0172378, IMG submission 119755) | Groundwater microbial communities from an aquifer near a municipal landfill in Southern Ontario, Canada - Pumphouse #3_1 metaG | ecosystem: Environmental > Aquatic > Deep subsurface >... | reverse complement strand
TAGGTATTAATGAAGACCCTGTGACAGGAAATGCCAATGGACCCTTAGGTGGCTACTTAGTAAAGAACGGCATAGTACATCCAAAAGGAGACAGTTATAGTTTTAAAGCACGGCAAGGGGAGATCATTAACAGACTTGGTTCGATGGAAGTTAATATAGGTCTTAAGAATGGCGAGCCTGATGTAATACGAATAAAAGGAAATGCTGTTGTTGCTTTTAAAACTGAAATTTTATATACCTCTCGCCATTAGTGTCCCGTTAAAATCGGGACGAGTTTAAATATTAATCAAATAGCCCCGGAATGAGTGCTATAATTGTTTTCTGACATTCTTGAAATTAGTCTTATCCGAACAGTTTTCTGAGTGGTATTTTATCCGTCAGCGAAATGTTCAGAAAATGATTATTCTGGCATTTTATTAGCTGACGATAAGCTGTCTGTTCGAAGAAATGTTTACTTTGGCTCATGATTATATTTTTTGTTTTATCGGACAGTAATAACTTTTTTAACAACAAATTGGTAGTGCCTTATAAATCAATAATCAAGACTGGCCACATTGCTTCGTAGCAAAAAAAAGAAATCTCACTAGAGGGAACTGATATTAGTATATTGTTGTTCTTAAAATACCTTTTACCGTTGTTATAAGTTACATGTAGTATGTTCATTATTGATAATCTCCAATGTATCATACTGATAGCCTGTGCATAGTCACTAAGATGCTTGTTTTTTTGATAACCCTGTTTGCCTACCATATAGTTAGCAATTCATTTTCCTCAATATGTAACTCTTTTACAAGGAGAACTACTAGCTCACATTTCGCCTAACGTTCTCCACGTTCCAATTTGCTGACCATAGGGGGCTCTACTTCAAGGACTGCTGCTAATTGTCTTTGTACCAGCCCTTGTGATTCTCTCAATCCTTTTATTTTCTTTTCAAATATCATAATAGCTATTTATATTTCGACTAAAGTTTACGGTTTCTTAAGTTTTGGACTCAATACCAATAATCAACTCTCCTCTATACATGTTCGCGATAGCGGACACATAACTATAACATCATCTTTCTTGTCTCCGCAAAACGAGTTTTTAAGATTCTTCATCTCTGTCCAGTCTTACCTCGCATTTTCTTATGGATATGTGCGTAGGAGGTATTGTTGTAGTTCTTGTGATGCCATAACGTCTTAAATAGGATTTGATAAATAACTTGTTATTAGTAATATCTCGCTATCCATTTTTGGAACTATAATCTTTTTATAAGATTGAAAAGTTGGATGAAGAACGACAAGATACATATTAGCAATTTTGACATTATAGTTTTTTTCTAATATATAGCGGTATAGATTCTGCTGTAAACAGTAATGTGTATATCGTGTGTCTGGAACTTTTTCTAATCCGTTAATTCCGTACTGCCATGGAGTTTCTGTTGTGTTTATTTTATCACTACGTTTCCAATCGTAAATATCAAAAGTATTACCATTGCGACATATCAAATCTATGGTTCCTGCTATCTTCAATTCTTTGTCAAAGATTCTCCATTCTGTTCTAAATGGCTTTATTATGTTTTCACGAATGAAAGACTGAAAGAAATTCCACTCACTTGATATACTGATAATTTCTTTGTCCGTCACCTCATGCCCATTATAACTATAATTATAATTTAAAACTGGTGTAATGTTATAATAATAATTTTCTATTTGACTATGTAAGAACGTACCGACCTCACAAGACTTATTTTTTTTGTTTTCCCATTGTTCTAATTGACATAACTGAGAAATGTGATTTTGATCTGCTTTTATTTTCGACCAATACATATTATCAAAAGATCTAAAAAATAGACTTACAATATCACTAACAGGAATAAGCCGTATTGTGTCTTTATATATGTATACATGTTCTTTCGCAAAAAACTTAATATCAGAATCTTGAGGAAAAGATGTTGTTGTACCGTCAATATTATCAGGCTGTTTAGCATTTAACCCTTCTATATTGTCTAGTAAGCTAGCAAGTTTCTTTTCTCTTTCGTTTTGTTTTATATCTTGTTCGTTATACAATTCCGTTTCCTCATTTCCAAAAGTATGATGCAAATATGACTCCCGATAATTATCAAAGGCCATCATCTTTGCTTCTAAATCAGACCATCTTTTTATTTTTTTAAGTGACTCACATTTGGCATATTCAGAAGGTACATTAGTAGTATTATCAAGCAAATGTATCAATTTGAAAATTTCAGCAATACATTCTTTTGGATATTTAACAATTTGTTCTTCTGCAAAACGCATTACAATCCAACCTGCATTCATCATGTTTTTATCTCTGAATTCATCGCCACATCCAATGTAATGAATCGGTTCTCGTGTATAGCCACTATATGGTTCGTCTATTTCTACGTCAATTCGAATATCTAAATTTTTATTATCATAGATAATTGCAATATCTGGTTCATATGGGCGATTACCATCTGAAAGCAAGATGTTCGCATTTCCAACTACGGAAAAAATGCCATATGATTCACGACGTATAGCATCTTCAAATTTTTGTTCTGAAAATCCGCGTCGATTAATCTGGTGAGTCCTATAAGGGAATATAATGCATCGTTTTTTCGGAAATGAAATTGACATATAAAAGCCTTCACTGAATATCAATTCTTGATGCGCTGAATAATTAACATATATATTATTCGACATCGCTTTGTCGTATGAATTATCCAATTCTAGAATATGAGGATTGGTCGAGACAATGATAGGACTATTGTCTGTGTGTTGTTGTGTATTACTTATACATGCTTGTTGATGTGGCGTCGTATTTGTAGATACAAAAGTACTATCGTTTTTTTTTATATGACTTAGTTGGGGATTGATAGTTGTCATTGGAGTATTAGTTCCTACCAACTGCTTTTGAACCTTGTTTATCGATAATTTTATTTTATCGATGTTTGTTGTTCTTCTTCGCTTGTTATTATTTCGAAAAAATAAGTGTATTGCGAAACAGAATAAAACCAATAGAACAGTCAATAATACGATAACCCCATTTGGCACTTTAGCCTTATAATCATATTTAATATTTTTCCATTTCCCAAATTCAGATGCACTTTTTATGTTCTTCTCCTTGTTATCTAACAGAGAACTGTATTCTGTCCCCTGCCAAACGACATTACCTTTTTTGTTAATGAATGACACTATCTTTACTGTCCCATTTGAATTATATATTTTACATAATTTTTTCCCTGCAATACAGCAAGAATCATATTTACACGGAACGACTATGTCAAATTTAGTATTTATATATCCCCACTTTCCATCAATTTTAATGGGCGCAATGCCATATTGAAATGGGCCAGCGCTCTCATATGCTTTTTTATTGCTGGAACCTTTTGCAATTAGATATTTATTTACATAGCACCAAGCATCATCACTGACTTTCACAGCTGCGTATCCATCATGAAAAAAAGTTGCATCTAAAATTTTTAAGTCATTACTAAGTACACCTAGAGTTTTATCATCAACTTTTATTTTATCTATTTGCTCTTTAGTTAATCCATCCAAAGGCATGATAAATTCGCCATTCTTTTTTAAAAAAGCATAATTCTTACCAAAAAAATCGCCTATTCTGTTTGGTATAGCGATGGCGATGCCTTCATCTGAAAAATTAGCAAAACTGTACATCTGATTCAATGCATCACCAATTATTCGACCTTTTTCATCAACCATATAACTATCCCATCCGATATTCGGACTAGTATTATCTTGTAACTTGATCGTTTTTGCTTTTGACTTATCTACATATACATCTCCTGTTTTCTTGTCTTTTGATAATTCACCATCTATTTTATAGTCATCTTTTACTTTTTCAGTATATGTTATTGATGCAAATGCTCTGTTATTACAATTTTGAGATAAACTAGAATATTTGAAATCACAAATTTCTTTACCCGCTGCATCAATATAGCCAAATTTAAGACTGTAGTCTTTAGCTCTCTTTGCAATAGAGTCATATTCAAAACATTTTTTTACAACAGCTACTTTATTAGAAAATATATTTGCTTCTTCATATCTGCATGCAATAATAGTGTCTCCATCTATATTTATATATCCATTTAACCTTTTAATAGAATCCATTACCACAGCCAATCCATTTGAAGCAAATGAGTGATTATAGCAAAAGTTTTTTAAAACTCTTTCTGAACTATCATTATCACGTATGATAGTGCATGCAAAAGATGGCTTTGGAAAGATAAACTCATTATTTGTGTTTATATAGCCATATTTTACATAAAGCATCTTCTTCGAGTAACCTATGCCTAATACTGTGTCAATTTCAGTCACTTGTATCGTATCAAGTACTACTAACGCAATACCGTTATTGTTAAACCTTGCTACAGATAAGTATTGTGGTTTTATTAATTCATTTCCTAGTGAATCGATAAATCCAAATTTTCCATCTTTTTCAATTATATATGTATCTGTATATAATTTGGGCTTGTCGCATGCAAATAGAGTAAACAATAATAGAAATAAAAATAGAATCTTTTTCATTTTAAAATTCATTATAGTCCATAATACTCCCTTGTTTCACGGAACGTGATGACAGGAGTAAGTTCTTTAAGTATTATTTGATTACAAATGGAATCGAGAGGGACATCTTTCGTGTATTGATGTTTAAGCTAAGAAACATTCCATTTTTACAACCACGTGCATTATTAGTCAATTCATTATAATAAACTTTAAGTGTGTCTAATGGCAATCTTCCAGTCATTACGTGATTTAAAATGGTTACAGAAAGTAGCTCAGGGGAAAGTTCGGAATTAGGATTCTCTCTTGCAAACTTAAATTGAGTTTCCATATTTTTTTCATAACACAAATCTATCAATTCATCTATTGAGTCTGGGTTATTCGTCTTTTGGAGTTCTGAATCTAGAGATTCACGTTGGACGGTCAATGGCTTAAGTAGTGAATGAAGTTTAGCTCGGTCTTTTTCAAGTGAAGAATTTTGTGCAAAAGAGTTTGCACTCAGTAGTACTACTGCAATGATAGTGATTATGTGTTTCATGTCCTTCTTTTTTTTAATTGCGAAATAATGAAAATAATTTAATAAAACAAATTATTTGTTTTATTCTTACATAAGTTTAACCGTAATAAGAGAAATAGACCAATCTGACAGAATAATTTTGATTTTGAATGAACCTTCTCTTATATTCCTTTGCAGGAAGGTTGAAAAATAATACTCTTACCTTTTTGAAGGATATTTGTTATTTTAATATTTCGATGTTCGGTATTATATCGAAAATTTCCTCAACAATCTCACAAATCTTCTTGAATGATTGTACTTTAGTGTAATGAGTGCATTCTGGAAGTTTAATCCACTTATTGTCATCATCAGACCAATCCCCCTCTTCGAATTTTTCCAACAGCTTCTTTGCATAAGTTTTGGTTTTACACTCTATTTGAAATTTCATAGAATGATATTGGTCGAAACCAATCCAGACTGTGCAATTTTCTCTTTTCTGTTTCAGCCATATGGTATTTCCAAAGCAATCATTATATGTATTATACATTAACTCTTGATTCTCATCATTGAAACAAAAACCATATGAACTGCATAGCTTCTTAGCCATTTTTGCCCTTTCGGTATCAATGGCAATTTTAGCATACTGTTTTCTTGGTACTGCAAACATAATATGACCTTCATACAAATAAATCCTAAAGCAAGCTTTTTGACTCTGCTCTTCTTTAGAAATCCAATCATACATTTTGACATCATGTTTTAAACGTTCTATAGCCAAATTGAACGCTACTACATCATTCTTATCTGCGTTCTGCCATGATATTGGTTCATCCGCATTAGATATTTCATTTTGGAGAGCAGATTTTATATCGGCTACATTATGATAATTGAGAATATTTGTTAGCATAAGTCTTACTTTCTCGTTTGCCGCAAGAATATTCTTTAGATACTTATTCTTTTCAGAACGCTCTGTTACGTATAGTCCATTTATATCATCCCAAGAATTAAACCGACTTACAATCGCTCTAATAAGAATATGTTTTTTCTGATATTCTTTAGATATTCCATCCTCATCAAACATTTCTTTTGCGTAAATGGAATTTTCTTTGAACTCTTTTTGTGTCATTTTTGGATTATAGAAGAACGTAACCATGCCCTTGAAATAAGGGTGTTCCTCAGCACCTATCCAGATATTTTCCCATGTTTCATCTTCTGATATTCGTCTCGCTTTTTCCACTTCTTCTATGAGAGCTCTATTTTCTCTTTCTGTAGAATTTTCGTTTCTCCACTCGCTTAATCCATCAAAGAATGATTTCTTATCATTCATCTTGCCAGCTATAAAGTGTATTACAGCTGAAAACTTTCGAATTAATGATGAAACAGGGGTTAAACTATCAATATTAGTGTTTTCGATAATATTCCAAACAACTCTCATCCAACGCTTAAATACCAAAGGGTTAAATTCAGGGACAGCCTCAATAAATTCAATTACAGCTGCAAATGCGATGAGTTTTGTATGGCTCATTTTTGTTGATGTATTACGATAAAAGTCGTCCCCCTCATCATTTGATGATTTTTCCCATACTGGTAACATCTCCTGATAAATGTGCTTTTCATCAGAACTATAATCATAATGATATAACACATCCAAAACCTTATCCAATGTAAGAAGATATTCTGGATTTTGTTTTAGCAACTCTTCAAAATTCTTAAATCCAAAATATTTATTTTTACCTATTTGTTCTTCTGCATCCGTATAAAAGAATGTTATTTTCTTATCTGCACGCATATCTCTATCACTTACTTCATCTTTTGAAGCAATAATATATTTGCAAGCAAAGAACCTTGAAAAGAAACTCATATACGAGTTGTCGAAGTCTTCTGAACCATTGTTCCAGAATACATCAACCCATTTAGCATCTAACTTAATAGAGAAGTTAAAATGGAAAGGGACTTTATCCGATGCTCCTTTTTTGTATAGAGGGACGAGTTCGTTATATGGTGGAAAATTAGTATTCGATACGAAATGTGTCAAATCAGCTTTGAAATTTTCAAATGGACTAAGTTGAAGTCCACGTGCATTCATTTTGATGTACAATTCTTCTGATAAATTGAAAACTCCCAGAGACTTCACGTAAAATTGGAGGTTTTGAAGTCTTGCGAATAAACAAATACCACTTGCTTTCATATATCTATCATGTATAGAATCGAGCATTGTAAGCATCGCACTTATCGTACTATCTCTATCAAATGATTTAAAATACCATTTAGAATTACGTATAACTTCTTTTGGTGATTTTCCGTCCAAATCAACCTTGTATGCAGCCAACTCTTGGCAGAATACAGTTGATGTTGTTCTTGTCTCATATAGAAATTTTGCAAGACAAGCTCTAACATACTTACTTTCTTCTTGTTCTATTAGCAGCTCAGCATTAACAATGTACCAATACAACAAAAAAAGTGTTGTTAGTCTCTGTTGACCATCAAGCAACTCTAATCTAAACTCTTCATTATTAGGTTTAATAATACCATAAATGAAATTAAGATCAAAAATCTCATTAGTGCCACTTAATAGATTTTCGAATATCTCATCAAGAAATGTATTTCTTATATATGTGCAAACACCATCCGTACGACCTTGTGCATATGGTCGCTGTATTTGAGGTATTACTATGCTTGACACTTGCACCTGCGTATCTTTGTCGTAGTCTACTTTCTTTGAAAAAAGATCTATAAAAGAATATCTATTATCCATCTGTATATTACTTATTATTAGGTAAATAGTCTGTCAACATATCAACGATGTATTGCTGGTATGACTCCATATCGTCTTTTGACCAAATAGAACGGTTCGTACCTTTCTCGTCATAGAATTTTGAGAATATATATAGTGTTGCTATTGGCACAAAAATACCTTGTTTGATTCTTTCAATAATGATTCTTCGTTTTGTGCAAAACAAACTATTTCCATACGATCTATTGGTTTCTGAATCAAGCAATGTAAGATTTCCGATGCCATTCTTTATCTCTTCATCAACATCAGTTTCTCCAGCATTTTTCTTGAGCATATCTATAATAGAATCATACTCCTTATTTTCAAGATTCTCTGCGATTTTTCCCTTTTCCTCATCGGTTAAGAATCCTTCTCGGTCTTTCATTGCTGTTGCAATCCATTCTTCCTTTAGTTGATCTTTTTTAAGAGCATTTGTGTGGAAAGAATCTATATGCTCTATATCCCAATCTTGAGCATTGAGAACATCAAATGGAAATTTATATACATCAGACTCTGATGATAATTTTTGGTTTTGAATATTAAGTAAATGAATATTTAAAGTGAGTAGCAGTCTGTAGATATTCTTTCTATCCTTATATGAAGTTATAATATTACCATCGTCATCTCTTTTGACCCCTTTTAGGTATAACCTGATTCTATCTTTCAAGTATGAAACAAAATCATCTTGCGTAGAATTTTCAGGCATTTGTTCATAGTGAACAATCAGACGACTTATATCTTCGCCACATTGGCTCAAGAGCCCTATATAGTTATACGTTGCAGGTGTGCAGAACCAATCATCTAGCGTTCTGAAGAGAGTCATAACTTCTTTCCAAGCAGATGCTACTTTTTTCTGAAGTTCTTCATCTTGTTTGCCTTCAAACATTTCATAGTAGTATCTGAAGATTACGCTCTTTCTTGAGTCTTGAATATCTTTATCAATTTCTTTTAAAGTCTCATTATACTTATCTTCTTCAATACTAGTCAACTTGTGTTTTTTAAATATTAGGGAGAATAATAAATCTATGCGATTAGGCATATCGGTTCCTTTCTTCTGTAGGAAGTACCAGAAATTGTTAGCATGTAGAGTGTTCTCAATAAATTCCCATTCGATAGCAAGTGTAGATTGTTTGATGTATTTTGAACTCTCCTCAAAGTTCTTATTCAAAAGGAATAATCCTTTTATAAGTTCTGCATCTGTTAAACGAATTTTACCAGTATTTATTTTTTGGAACTCTTTAATGCTACTATGAGCCTTTTCTTCTGCCAATTCATACCACAACACTTGCACAGAACCACTTCTTGTGTCTCTCATTCCATTTAGTAAAGCAAAAAGTGAATTTCTAACAGTTTCTAGGCTACCACCAAGTTTGTAGCGTTGATTTATTTGTTTTCCTTCAACCTTAATCCAATTATCTATATACTTGAAAGCATTGGTCATGTGGTAAAAATCAATATTGCCTTCATGAATGCAATCTTCAGAAATAATATTTAGATTTAAACTTTCAAGAAATGTTGTAGAATTTTCTCTTGTAGCATATAGAATATGATATAATTCTTTGCCATCTTCCTCTTCTTTAAGGGTTTCTGCATCCCACCCTTTTCTTCCTACAAGATACTTATACAACAAAAAAATCGATGTTAATCGCTGCTGTCCGTCGATAATTTCCCAGACACCTTTAGATAGTATGTCTTCTACAGATTCAGAGCTAAAAAAATCTTTAACTTTTTCTTCAACTGTTATCGGACGAGCTATAATAGGCTGAAGACAATAGAAATCACCATATTCTTTTTTATCATTAGCAAAACAAAGTAAGTCTCTAAGCAAGTCGCCGATTTGTTTTTCTGTCCAGCGAAACCCTCGTTGATAGGCTGGTATATAAAAATATCGGCCATCAAGTATTTCACCTATAGAATATTGGTTGATTGTATTTTCCATATCTGTTAGTAAATATCTAAATAATAGTTTGTCATTATTGGGCAGTAAAGATACTTCAAAAAAATGACATTAAAGATAGAATACTCTGTAAATTATAATTTTTTACTAGATATTTATTCAAAAGTTATTGTACGGTATCATTTAATTAACAAAAGTTCTGCTAAAATGGTATCTAAACTTATAATTCAAAACTGGAAAAGATGAGGTAATTTGTAGTTACCCTTTCTCAAACATACATTTCTGCAGATAAGTTTTATGGTTCATCCGACAAATTGGTTGATGGATATGATTCAATTATATATAGAAGTAAATTCTCGTTATAATAATATTTGAAATAAAGGAAATAGATAATTAATTTTATTTGTATCTACCAAAAACAAACCAAAAAATACCTGTTTCCTGTACCACGCATTTGGTATGAGAGAACAACAATGTTCGCAGGTATGCTACGAAGATAAACAAATAGTATTGAATTTGTAAATATTGCTATCCGAAAATGGCTAGGAATTCCAAGATACTTAGAATAAAAAAGTTTGCAAACGCTCTTGCCTGTAGAAGAACAGGAATACTTGCATTGTACGAATTATTTATATATCTACAGGAAAAATAGAGTGAATAAAGAAAAAGATAAAAACACGAAAATATCCGTAGAAATATAAATTTACCAAAACACAAAAGATGTTCAACTCATAGAGCTACACACTTTTTTTTATTTTATCTTGTTGTTGATAATCAACAATTACTTCACTTCCTCGAAAATAAACTATACTGATAATCAGTAGTTTATATCATATTGGTACAAATATGAATTATCTAAAGCATAGAAATACAAGATAATACAGCTATTTTGTTTCTTGATTGGATGTGTAATTTCCGTCCTTTGCAGAAGCCTCCTCATTCTCTTTATATTCTCTGAGCTCCTGCTCCACCATGTCAAGGCGTTTTTTCAGATCTTCTACAGAAGGAAGTTTGTCTTTTATTTTAATTCCTTCGTAAGTAGCCACACCCATAGGATTCTGTATGCTATCAAAAGCCCATTCAACTTTAGTTTGATCTTTTGACTTACAAAGCAGAAGGCCAATGGTAGGGTTATCTTCTGGTTGGCGAAGCAACTTATTGCATGCTGCTACATAAAAGTTCAGCTTACCTGCAAATTCAGGCTTGAAATCTACCACTTTCAATTCAATAACAACATAGCAACGAAGACGAATATGATAAAAAAGCAAATCTGGGAAATATCCTTCATTGCCAACTACAAGTTCGGGCTGTCTGCCGACACAGGTAAATCCATTACCCAGTTCAAGCAAAAAGCGAGTTATGTCTTTTGCTATGGCATTCTCCAAATCTCGTTCATTGTATCCTCTCTCCAACATAAGAAAGTCAAGCCTGTATGGGTCTTTCAATACACTTGCTGCAAGTTGGCTTTGATATGTGGGCAGTTGAGAAGTAAAGTTAGTTATGGCTTTTCCTTGCTTGCCAAAATCACCATTGTCTATAACATCTTCCAATTCACGTTTGCTAAGCCCCTCATCTATTATGCGTGCCATATAGTAGAACGCTTCTTCTACGGATTTGCATTTTGACGTAAGCAGCAGGTGATGCTTCCAAGGAACGATTCCAAAGATTGGGAGCATGCCTCCTTCATCAACAATAGAGGAGATTCTATCCAGGGAAACAAATTCTGCACCTAGTTGGTGCAATTTTATAGGGTTCTGATTTTCAGTCATTTGTAATTTTGCACCTAGTTGGTGCAAAATTTCCTTATGATTGTTATCAGCCATATAAAACTCATACCACCCTTTCATATAATAAAGGTTACGAGCCGAGAAACCTTTCACATCAGGATAGGCTTCTCTAAGGTCAAGGCTAAGTTGATTGACAACCCCCGAACCCCATCTTGCCTCTGCTTGCTTTTGTACAATGTCGCGCCCCAAGAGCCAATTGAACTCCAAAGCTCCATAATTGGCTTGTAATGCCACACGACTGCGAACCGCTTGATAGCGACTTTTAATCTCTCGCAGCCATTCTATGTATTCGTTATCTCCATGAAAATTTTTAGAGATGACGAAGTGAGGTTTATTGTTATCTGTCATATTATTTTCTACACCTTAATGATTCGCTATTACACTTGATAATTGTCAACAGGCTTTCTAATGTGCAATTATCGTGCAGTCAGAAAGATAACGACTCCCAAAATTACAAATAAAATAGCATTGACAATCATGCTATATTTTAATTTTGTGTCAATCTTGTTCAGAGAGTTAGCGAACACTTCTGTTGCATCTGCAAGTTTATGAGATGCAGAGTTGGCTGACTCAATAATTGACTTTCTGTCTTTTTCAAAAGCTGCTGTCTTATGATTATAATCAGTTTCTATAGCTGCAATAAGCCCTTTTACTTTTGAAGTTAAAGTACCTAGTTGCGAAACATATTCAGATGTAGAACCATTCAAGCCATCAAAAGATTTGACTGTTTTTTCTACTTGTTTGCGAGCAGAGTCTATATTTTTAAGACCCTGTTCTAACTCTTTTAAAGAGTCATTGATTCTTTGGTCTATCATTTTGCTATGTATTTATTTACAATTTTATTAATTTCATTTGCATGGTTTTCCAATTGTATCGCCAACTGGATTTTACCCATGTATTCTTTGTCTTTTAATGCGTTATGCTCAACAAGCAATTTGGTAAACTCTCCTATCTGCGAGGACTTACCTTCGCTCATATACTGTTTGAATACCGCCTTATAGTCATTGTAGAGTTCTTCTTCCAACATATCGTTGTTTTCTTGTCCAAGATACAATATGCAAAAAACGTTGAGTAGGTTTAATACTGGATTCATTTCAGATACTGCTCGACGAATCAAACGAACAGCACCTTGAAGATGCTTTATGTTGTCCATTTGTGAGTCATTGTTTACTATCTCTGCATCTACAACCCTCATATATTTTCTGACAAGATCAAACCTTGTAATGTCACCTTCAGAGTCCACATCTGTATCATCCTTCAACGAGAATGGCACATCTTGGTTTAATTTAGAATCATAGGTAACGAAACCTTCACGCGCATATTTTGAGTTGAAATAGTAGTAAATAAAGTCTTTGAGTTCTTCATTTGTTTCCTTCCAATCCTGTTTTGAACTGATAGCCATATTACAGAATTGCTCCATATCGAGAATACCTCTAGCTCGTTTGTCTGCTATACTTCTATAAATAAAAGATGTAAGATGCTTTAAACAAGCCATAATGGCACCTTCATTCTTTGCTATTTTTTTGACTTCCTCTATCATTTTATCCGTTTTTTCTACAGAATAATATTTTCGATAGTAAAGTCTTAGATTCTCATAATATGCAGATTCGTCTTGACAGATAGTCGTGATACGGAATTTATGCTTAGAATAATCTTCCGTAAAATCATCTATCAAGCCAATAATACACATCCTATAAATAGCTTTCTGTATTACATCTTTATATATAGCAGAACCATAATCATGAATATAGCTAAATCCACGACTATTTTTTAGATTCCGAGCATTAGTTGTTGAAAACACTGGCAGATTTCTTGCAGAAAGATACCTGTTATATTCATCAAGAACCGATTCGCTTTCTTCATAAGAAACATAGTAGGTAAGTACTTTACCCTTATCATAACTTTTGATAAACTTAACGATACCTTTAGAATTCGCAATCGTGGGGACGTCAATGTCAACGAATTCCTCATTGCTAATCTCGACTTGCAATTCATTCATCAGCAAATCCATAACAAAGAGTTCAAACTCCTCGCCAAGGAAGTTGCTGTCATAGAAGAATTTGTTGTTTATATAATCAGCAGAGAATTCATCCCATCCATTGGTTTTTACATTCTTCACCCAATACTTCTTCGGTGAATACATAATTGTTGCAAGAGCCATTTTCTTGTCTCTACCAGCACGACCTGCTTCTTGTACAAACGATTCTAATGAACCTGGGTAATTTAGGTGGAAAGTCATTCGCACATTTGACTTGTCAATACCCATACCAAAGGCTTTGGTGGCAACCATTATGTTAGTTTTTCCATTGAGAAAATCATCTTGGCATTTAGTATCGTCACCACCTTTATAAGTTGATATACTTCTAAAGCCTTCACAACGAAGAGTATTTTCAACAATAGGCACACTATTATGTACATAGCTTTTTTGTTCTTTGTTTGCACGTAGACAAAAAACTATACCTGCGGTATCTGTACTTGACTGATTATACCAATTTGATGCGACATCAATACTGAGATTTGTATTACGTATGCTTGTAATGACATTAGAGTCAGTCAGATTTTCTCTGGAAATAAATCGCTCTTTAATCTTTTCTATAGCATTATCATCTTGAATTTCTACAATCTTCTGAGTTGCATTATCAATAACCTCTTTAAGAGATTCTTCTTTAAGACTATCAACATCTCCTGATTTTTGAACATCTTCAGCATTAACTTCATAAACATTGTATTGAAGTTCAAGACGATTAGTATTCTCGTATCTTACAATGGCATCATCCTCTAAAGAATATGCGTTCTCCCCCGAAAGTTCACGTTCAACGTCTGCAAGCACGTCAAAGGATGCGGTTGCAGTAAGACCAAACAAAGAAATGTGGCAATCCTCTCCTTCTATTTTCTTTGGAAGGACATAATTAAATAGGTTCCTACCAAGGTGTAGATATGCCAATCGAAAATCATGCCCCCATTCTGACACACAGTGAACCTCGTCTATCACGCCATAGGCAAAATAGACGTTTGATTCGCGCATAGAACGTAACACTTCACGGAACCTGTGGATGCTTAAACGTTCAGGTGACAAGAACATTATTTGTACTTGTGAACCCGTCAATGCAGCTTCACGTTTTCTTCCTTCCGCAAAATCTTTGGTTATATCACTATTTATATATGAAATACAATCGATACCAACCTTTTTCAAACCATCATACTGGTCTTTCATTAATCCTTTCAAAGGATCCACTACAAGAGTCACCGCTGGCTGCAACATAGCAGCAAGTTGGTAAGTCAGAGACTTACCACCACCTGTAGGAAGAAGACCTATTACACTCTTCAGCTGAAGTGCTCTACTTAAAATAGGCAACTGTCCTGGTCTGAAATCATCTTTTCTGAATATTAGATTCAAGAAATATCTCAATTCAGAACAATTTCTTTCTATATTTTCATACACGCCATGACTATTCTTTTCAACGAAAGGCTTGTATTTTATACGCTCTGTCGTATAGAGAATACGCTTCCCATATACATTCTTTGAAGAGCGCACAATGAAATAGCAATCATTCTGCGCTTTATATTTGGAGAAAGCAACATTTTCAGCATTACACAATTTGTCGATTGACACATCAAACACAATATCATATTCAGTCTCTGCTGAAGCCGTATGCTTGGTATCAACATGTATTTGTGGCAATATCATACTATCATAGTCACTTGTTATGGCTATGAGGTTATGATATGTTTCATAGAAATCATCTAATGCAATCTTTGCAATATCCGTATCGTCTTCAAGCACAAGTATCTTCCATGTTTGTTTGCTTGTGTCTAGGCGTTCTGAAATCAATGCTTCAACAAATGTTTTTTGAAGACGAGCAACTGCATTCAAACTCTTTTCTTTCTGACTCTTTGTCTGATTTGATATATATGCAAGAACTTTTCTGCTTGCGAATGTTGGCAATCCACGTGAAATAAGATTACTCATCAAAGCATAAACAGGACATAGATTCTTGTGAGCTGTCAGATCAAAGGGAGCCAAAACATCAAATGCTCCTTGTATGAGGGGAGAAGCAACGAAATCTTCAGAATATGCAGCAAAGTACTGAACAGGAGCAAAATACTTGTACTCATACAAGACATTGTTATTCTGTGAAAGGTCATAACTAAAACTCTTTATTAAGCAACCATATGACTTTTTGTTAGGATGATGTCCAAAATTTGTATCTCGAAAATCAGTAAACACATGCACATGATTTTCTTTGAAATAGTTGCAAAAGGCATTTATTCTACTTTCATTAAGATTAGCCGGACCTATACAAAGGACAACGTGCTTCTGACCTGAAGAGGTTATCATTTTTGAAACGCCCTTCAAACTCACTGCCTCAATATCAAGTATATTTGAAAAAATGTGGATAGAACATGGTTGCTCCACATCTATAGTCATAATGTCTTCTGTATTGCTGCCCTTATCAGATGGTAAATATTGAGAAATCTCTTCAATATTGACATCATAATCTTCCAAAGCTTTCTGTACATGCAACACTGCTCTTTTCCGTGCCACATCCGAAGGCTCTTCCAATATTACTTTATGTAGTTTTTCAAGTAATTTGTGTTGTCGGAGTTTTTCTATTACAGCAATAGTACCAATACCTTGTCCACATCCCCAATCATATATTTCAACTCCATTCGATACCGCAGAATAAGGAAACTCCTTTTCATCTAATGCACGCATGAGCTTATGGTTGTGCATAGGACCATATGCAGCCATATATGCACAACATTGTTCTTCTGTTTCCAAAACTGCGATACCACGTCCTAGTATACGTCCTTGGTTATCCATGTATTTCCAAGGCTCTATTCTGTATCTATTTGGCACATGATTGATAGATATTCTAACAATTTCATTAATAGTTAGAATCCTAGCATTGCGTATGCCATCTATGTAACTCATCTTCCTGTTATCGTTTCTGCAAATGGATTTTCTTTGTGTGAGCGTAAGTTGGCGATGGCTCTTTCCTTGCTTGCATTAGCATAGCAATATTCGCAGCCGTGCACACAAGTATTGTATTCACCTATATCCTTGCTTTTTATACAACCACAAAATGCTCGTTGTCCTTTATCTTTGTTATCCCTATGAAGTGCATACATACCATCGGAAAGTATAATAGCTCCATCTGGCAAAGGTTCTGAATCCCCGAACAGACTTTTCTGTGGTATGGGATAGAATTTAACTTTCAGATAATCCATTAATTTTCCATCATTATAGGCTAACTTAATGATAAGCTCATCATCAACACAATGATTCTTTTTAACTCCAAACTCTGTCAGGTCTATTTCCTCCCCACATGTTGCCAGTTCATATCCCCATTTTTGATTAAGTATAGACAGTTGACGAGCGAACTCTCGCATTTGGTCTTCTTGCCAATCTACATAATTGATATTTGCTTTTTGAAGATTGGCTTGCACCTTGCGATAGGAAAGTATATCGGCAAAACTAAACACAAGTTTCTCTGTATATCCCAGTAGCTGGTTACCAATATTTTCAACTTTATCAAGCAACTTATCGATATTTATGTTATCTGTGAGAACTAAAGGGTCAAAACGCCAAATCACATGCCCCTTACCAAGAGCATTGGTAAGTTGTTTGAATGTTTCTATACGTTGTTTTAGAGGAGGTACATTCTTTTCCAACCCTTCTTCCTCATAATCATTCAATGAGTATTGGATATAGCATCCTATTTCACGTTGTTTAAGGATAGGCAGATAACGCAACAATGGCTTAGGGTTCTTCGACCAAAACACAATAAACCGTGTGTCCTTGTAAGACACATAACTTTTCACCCCATTAAAAGGGTTTGTCCATGCAGAATAGCCAGCTTTATCAAGACGGTAAAAGAACCAATCTGCATAGAAAGCAGGTATGTCCGTGCTTCTACTTGCAGAAACAAGAATAGGAACTTGCATATCTACAAGTTCCCCATTCTCACGTGGAAGTTTTTGTTTAGCCCATGTTGCCATAAATTCTATCTGTATATTTTACTTAAGATATATTCTTTTAGATTTTTTTGTGGAGCATATGATATATGTTCCACCATTTCTGCGACTTGGTTAACCTGTCCTGTAATTTGATCTACAATTAACATAGGAACAAAACCTGCATTGTCATAATATGACTTTATCATACTCAATGCATAGTTCGCAACAATATCTCTTGACTCATCTGATGAATGTTGGTTAGACGCAAGCATAGGAACAAGCTCTCTGGCAAAGACATCTGTGATGTCTGGAATTGCCCGTCCTTCAGCAAGTTTCAAGTCTTCTGTAATATTGAATGGATTGTATGAGACTTTCTTGGGGTGTACTTTAAGAGGATTGGAAGGCTTCTTGCAGTTTTTACCAGAAAGCTTCTCTATAGCCTTGGTCACTGTATGTATATTGCTTTCCATCTTTTTCAATCTATTACCTGCTTCGTTGTCATCAAGTTCCAAATTGAATATAACCTGTAAAACATCAGACCAATTATCAGCTAAATCCCGAACAACGTTTCGTCTGTGAGAATCATCAGACATGCTTAATTTAACCAAAACATAATGAGAGGCAATATTATTATCGGTTATATCAGAAACTTTACCATAAGCGTATTCTTCCTCATAATAGTAGCCAAATATACCTGCGTATGAGAATAGTCTACTTTTCATTTTCTCGTTTCTGCCTCCAACTAAACGGTCTGATTTCAAAAAGATATAACTAATGTCGGAAAGAATAGCAATTATCGACTTCAGTTCATCTTTAGAGAACAAAACTGTTGATTGGCTTGTTCTTTGGTATTCCAAATCAACATTTCTATCATACATATGTAAAATGCATTTTTGAATTATGCCATTATGCCAAATTATGGAAAAGCCATAATCCGACAAATCTATCTCTTGCCATCCAAAAGGTGTTTGTGCAGAGACACAATATCCCTTAAGCAAAATCTCAGAATCCGAGAATTTTACTACACGCATTGGTTTGGGGGCAAACTGTGGTTGTCCTGTATCTCCATTTGTTGCAGTCAAGATATACCCATCTCCAGGTGTAAGCTGATACCCAGAACATCCATTGATGTTCTTTTTGATTTTTATATATCTCGGACAGACTTGTAATCCTCTTACAGGTTGACCATTTTCATAACGCTGATGACAGGTAGAATCAAACTCGAAATTAGACAAGAACGATTCTTCACGCCTTTGTTGCTCTTCTTGCTTACGACGCTCTGCCAATCGTCGTTGTTCTTCTGCACGACGCTTTTCTTCTTGAAGACGCAATTGTTCTTGTCGTGCTTTCTCTTTCTTTTTATTGTTTAAAAAATCGAATATTCCCATATCAAAAAGTTAGTCCATCAGTAGCCTATAGGACATATTAGTTAAACGAAAAGCGTGGCACTGCTATAACCACGTCTTAAAGTGCAGGCCCTGAAAAAACCTTAATCAACAGATATGGTAAAGCAGCCCACGCTATAACGTGGGAACTGCCATGCCAATTCTTGTTGATTTTGTGTTTCAGTTTCTCAGGCTTTGCACTTACAAGAGTAGCATAACGCTCCTAATATTTCTTAATGTCTGGAAATGGTTGTACCAAATCCAATAGCAAAAATACAGAGAATATCTGTAAGTCATGAAGAATATTCTGAAAATCAACGAAAACATTACGTAAAACTTCATTTTTACATTTTAAAACAGAATATTATGGATGAACGCTCGTACTTTAATTATTCAATCCCCAGTATTTCTTGAAGAATGAATCGGAATGGATAAGTGAATCCAACTCTTGATAATTCCTCTTTCTCTTTTCATCCATGATAACCTTCTTGTAGAAAATTCGGTTAGTTCTGTCAAGATCCATAACCCGATTTTGATATAGAGATGAAAAGAGAACACAGGCGATAATGCCAAGAATGACAAGATACCATTGGAGTAATCCCCATTTGTCAGTCCTTTGTTTGAATCTGTTCCATCTGTAGAGCCACCACGATTTCAGCGTAGGTGGAGGAGATGGTTTAGGACTTGTGATGGTTTGCAGGGCATCGCCCCATATCTTCAAAATCGCATGTGCTTTTTCTACAGATTCATTCTCATCAATGATTTTCATGCCGATGTAACGGATTGTCCGTTGAATCTCAAGAGAATATTGTGGAGCCCATTCTGCTACTTGCTCAATGGTCATTAAGCCTTGCGCTTTTCGCTTTTGCAGATACACGTTGCGTTTGCACTCTCTTTCTTTTTCGTCTTTTTCCAAGTATTTTTCAATTTCTTCAACATACAGTTCAATGAAGATAGTCCCCAGGCGTTTGAGGGTCTTATCCGATAGAAGTTCTGCTGAATCAGACATAGCGTTATAGTAACTATCCATTTCTTCATGAACAGCATTTTTTATCTCGTCATACGGAATAGAAGTTGCTGAGGTGCTTGCAACAGGGATTATAGGTGCGACATCCTCTTTCGTTGCCAACTTCGCCAATAGAGTTTCGATATTACTAAGTCTCTGTTCTGTTGTGGCATTATTGCTTTTGATGACAGACAAGTCATCAAGTATATCCTCTAACTGTTCGTTTGATTTAGCCATATTGTTGATGTTTATAAGTTTGATTAACGCCTGCCTCTTCCGAAGCTGCGACTTCTACTGCTATATTTTTTCTTGTATTTGTCATCATCTCCCCAACCAAGTTTAGAAGACGTGCCTCCACCACCTGCAGATATGGCAGGTTGATATGGAGGAAAGAGAATGGCTCCAAGGGAAGTGAGTCCTACTTGAATCGCTCCTTTGCCTATATCGGAAACGTCATCTGCAACTTGGTACAATTCATCAAAGAAGTCTTGTCCCAAAGTCTGTTCGTTGCCACACATCTGCGGGGCATCATACATTCTTGCTTGGGCTTGCCAGGGGAAACGTAAATCGAAATCAGAGAACACTCTGTCTATATCTCTTACCTCGTAGGCATTATGGGTGTCGTACCATTCTTGCCGAGCATCGTCATACATGTCTCTTGCCTGTTCATGTACGATAGCTATAGGGTTGCCGAGTTTCTTGCAGATACATGCAAGAGTGAGCGATGAATCCAATTGCTTGCCACTATAAGAGATGTCATGTTTAATCTTGCTGCTGATATTTTCCTTGGCAAGAGTGAACGATATTCCTTCTATACCGTTTGTCTTAGTATTATATCGGAAGCGCAAACGGATTCCTGCTTTTGACAATTCATTCTCAAATTCTTTCCAACTTCGAGAGACTTGCAACGACTCTCTTACCTGATGCAACATCTGATAACGGATAGCATCCAGTGAGCGAAGTCTTCTTTCCTTAATGGCTTCTTTTCCTCTTGCGATATATAAGCCATATTGCTCTGTCAATTCCTTACACACTTTTATGTTCTTGTCTTTCTCATGTGAGTCTTTGGTGCATTTGCCTTTAAAGTTTACTCGATTTACCATGATATGAACATGTGGGTGCTCTTTGTCGAAATGACGGAATGCGACAAATTGATTGTCGTCATATCCCAGGCGCTTCAAGTAATCGTTGACTATTTACTCTAACAGATTGTCATTGATGTGTAGTGCATCATGGGGTGAAAACGACATGATAAAGTGCCCTACAGGTTTCTTGGTTCGAGCACTCAAACCTGCCTGCATCACGAAACTATCTGTTATGGTTTGGTTATTCGTGAGATTGACTCCGTCG
>Ga0172378_10001567_pt1 | contig 21178 bp, 14 predicted proteins | sample GrowelOW332metaG_FD_119755 | JGI IMG/M metagenome (GOLD analysis project Ga0172378, IMG submission 119755) | Groundwater microbial communities from an aquifer near a municipal landfill in Southern Ontario, Canada - Pumphouse #3_1 metaG | ecosystem: Environmental > Aquatic > Deep subsurface >... | reverse complement strand
TTTATGGGCAATATTGAGCTAGAGCCAGTAGAAGGACGGTATTTAATAGCAAACATTTTAACTATTGAAGGCTGAATATTGTTATGAGCAGCGCCACTACCTGTATTGTTAGAAGTAAACGAATGAGTATGCCCAGATAAAGGATAATTAGCGTTGTTATAATCAACATAGCCACCATTACCATCCCAACCAAGAGTATGGTTTTCTGCTCTTCCCGCACCAGCTAATCCTACGCGCCGATAAGACATATCAAGCCCAGAGCTAGTAGTGCCGGTATGACTATGGCTAGGCAATTGTCCTACAGATAAAGATTCCGTCTTAGCCCCAGTTTTCTGTCCAATAATAGAGAATTCAACATCCGAACTCTGATTAACAGTTGCTCTACCTCTTGAGTCTGGAAGATTAAATGTAGTTATACCATTACCGGACCCAAAGTTAGTGCCAATAGACGCAAACAAATCAGCATATTTAACACGAGAAACAGCCGAACCATCTTCTAACAGATACCCATCCGGAGCAGTCGTCCAATAACCTTCAACTGAAGCAGCTACCGGTAGCGCATCATAAGCATAACAATCAGGAGGTATACCATAAAAATTAGCAGCACAAGCACTTGAAGCTGTTGTATTGCTAGCTACCGACGACCAACCACTAGCTACGCCAGATATTGTTGCTGTTACTCGATAATAATATTTAGTGCCAGGAGATAATCCGCTAGATATATATGTAAGACCTGCTTGTGTTACAAGGGCTGAAGCTCCGACCATAGCCGAATTATCAGCAATCTGAACAGTATACGAAGACGCTCCTACGACCGAGCTCCATGACAAACTAATAGAGTCACTTGTTGGAGATGAAGCCAAAAGGTTAGCTGGAATATTAGGAGAACTAACCCTATCCTCACACCGACCCAATTGACCGCCCTTATTGCCGCTCTCGGAATCTATGTAATAATGTATGCTTGCATCACGTGAGCTAACAGCATCAATACAATATGTCTTGCCGTTGTCACCGCTATTATCGAAAGCAACAAGAGTGACCTTTTCGCTTGGCTTAAAAGTCGACGGTATCGTACTTATTGGATAAGCATTATTAAATGTACGAGCGTCTTCCATAGCACTAGCAACGCCATTCAAATCACTTTTTAGTTGAGATTTGATACTTGATTCTTGCCAGCCAATATAGCTAACTGCTGTAATCCCAGCCAAGATACCAATTATAGAAATAACCACAACAAGCTCGACTATCGTAAAACCGACAACCCGTTTAGCTATTTTTGTATTCATATATTTGTGCATATGCTTATAAAGATTATAACTCTTGTATATGATTAATGACAAGTCGCGCTTTTGCTGCTCCAACAACTAAAACGATATCGTCTTTCGATGCGACCTTAAGACCGCGCAAACTACCAAATTTACGAATTAGCTTTGAACGAGTCTTTGGGCCAATACCCGGTATCTCTTCCAATAAACTGCTATTTTGTTTAGCCCGTTTTAAAACCGTATGATAGCTTATAGCAAAACGATGCGATTCATCACGAATACGTTGAAGCAATTTAATTATATGCGTCGAATTTGGCAAATTTATAATTATAAAGTCACTAGTAGACTCTAGGTTGCCGCCAAGCTCTGTTAATGTTTTCTCATTTACTATAATATTGCAATGTTTTTTTATTATAATTTGTTCTTCACGCTTTGCGAGCCCAATAAAATCAACATTGGATTGCTGAGCTTTATCACGAGCCTGTAAAGCCGCATCGAGTTGACCTTTGCCCCCATCAATCAAAACTAAATCAGGCTTGCCCCAACTCTTTAGATTTTTTTGGCTAAAACGTCTAATAATGGCTTCATTCATATTATAAAAATCATCGTTCCTATCAACTCTCATTTTAAATTTACGATATTCAGCCCTATCACTAGCCCCATTTCTAAAAACAATCATGCTAGCAACTACATTTGTGCCGCTCATATGCGAAATATCATAGCCTTCGATTCTAATCGGAATCTTAGGTAAACCTAACAAATCCGTTAAACCACGTAAAGCCTTGTCCTTACTAATATCAAGAAATTCCTTATCACCAAACATAATTCGCTGCTGTAATTCACCCAAATTGCGAATTTTATTACGAGTCAACGCCGCTAATTCAAAATTATGGTCACTAGCCGCCTTTTTCATATCAAATTTTAATTCGTTAATTATTTTTTTTCGATTGCCCTTTATGTAACTAATCAGCTTTTGCAAATTTAATTTATACCCATCACTTGTTATCCCAACTGGATTTAATCCAATATGAGAATCTAGATCTGGCTTAAAATTCTCTCCTGGAGCTTTTGTATAATAGGGGAATACCTTTCGTAAATACCTTAAAGCCTTTTTAACAGCAAAACCGTTATAATAAGGCCCAAAATATTCTGCATTATCGTCAATTGGGTTGCGAGTAAAACTAACGAAAGGCCAATCATTTTTCATATCAATTCGTATAAAGATCAGTGATTTATCATCTCGTAATAATATGTTAAATTTAGGCATGTATCGTTTGATCATCTCGGCCTCTAAAAACAAAGCATCAATTTCGCTTTCTGTTTCGATCCAATCTGTATCATCAATCTCGGATACTAAAGCCTTGGTCTTTATGTCCTTATCATTTTGATTTTGAAAGTATTGCTTGATACGATTTCTTAGATTTGCCGCTTTACCGACATAAATAATCTCACCAGATTTATCTTTATGAAAATAAACACCTGAACTTATTGGAATATCTTTTAACTTATTGCTTTGCATTTGCTTCTATTATATAGTATAATCCACAATAACTATGATCCTTTTAAAAGGATCCTCTGCTTTACTAGTGCGGAATCTTGACATCCATAGCTAACTAATCTAATAAAGAAATAAAGGAGACTTATGCCAGAAAAACATTCATCAAAACGTGTAGTCATTTTCCTTTTTGGACTCTGGAAAATAACACCAGTGTTATGTTCACTAATGTTATTTATTAGAATAATATCAACAATACTCAGCACAGTCGTATCACCTATTTTCATTTCACAATTGCTAACGTCAATAGCCAACGGAACCGCAAACTTACACAACAGTACAGGACTATTAATTAGCTACATAATAGTACTGCTAGTTGGCAACTTAATATTATTTAGGGTAGTTATAGGATTAACGTTCATAACAGAAACAAAAATGCAATCAAAAATTGCAATGCGAGTATTTAAACATTTAAATGCAGAGAGTCTAAATTTTCATGCAAATAATATGAGTGGCGGAATCGTTTCTAATGCAAATAAACTAAATAACTCTATCGAACGTTTCTGGGACATACTAACCTACGATGGAGTTCAAATCGTCACAACATTAATATCCGTTTGTTTAGTTCTAAGTTTTATATTTTGGCAATATTCACTACTACTATTTATAGTATCCATAGTAATAATGGCCATTATGATTAAGTCTCAATCATTCGCATCTTCTGCTAGCCAACAAGTAGCAGAAGATTCTAGTAAAATGACAGCTAATTTAGCTGATGTTATTGGAAACATAGCCACAGTAAAGTCTTTTTCAAACAGCAAATACGAAATGGACAGGCATAATAATCTAATTAGCAACTGGCGAAAAAGTAGCCTATCTGAAATGAAAAGAGTATTACTGATTACTAGTGTTTTTGGATTTTTAACAATGTTATTAAACATATGTGCATTTATTGCAGCTATATATGCAACCGAATATCACATTTTAAATGTCGGGGCTATATACTTAGTTATAAGCTATACATTAAGCATAATATCTATCGTATATTCAGTATCAAACCTCACCAGAAATTATATAAGAATAATTGGTGATGCAAGTCCGATGATTAATATATTAGATAAAGACATTAAGTTAAAGGACTCTCCTAGCCCCACACCTCTTAAGCTTAATAACTGTGAGATTAAGTTCGATAACGTAAAATTTACCCACAAAGAGAATAAGGAAGCTTTATTTGATAAATTTTCGCTAACAATTAAACCAGGTGAACAAGTTGGTCTAGTTGGTCGTTCAGGTTCAGGCAAGACTAGCTTAACAAGACTACTGCTAAGATTTAGTGATATAGATAGTGGGCAAATATCAATCGACGGACAAGATATCACTAGCGTATCCCAAGATGACCTGCATAGTGCAATTGGATATGTATCACAAGAGCCAATATTATTTCATCGAACACTCCGCGAGAATATAGCCTATAGCCGACCCGAAGCTACCGACAAAGAAATTGAATACGTAGCAAAGCAAGCCAACGCAATAGATTTTATAAAGTCACTTCCAGAAGGTCTTGATACTAAAGTTGGCGAACGTGGCGTTAAATTAAGTGGCGGCCAGCGACAACGAATTGCCATTGCTCGTGCAATACTAAAAGATGCACCAATCTTACTACTTGACGAAGCAACCTCGGCATTAGACAGTGAAAGTGAAATGTTAATACAAGAAGCCCTTGGTAAATTAATGAAAGGTAGAACAAGTATAGTCATCGCTCATCGTCTTTCAACAATTGCCAAACTAGATCGAATTATAGTAATTGAAAATGGCAAAATCGTCGAGCAAGGGTCACATAAAGAGCTACTAAATAAAAACGGGCAATATGCAAGACTTTGGAATCATCAATCTGGCGGTTTTATAAAAGAATAAAGTTAGGTGTCTTATTGACTCATCCACCGCTTACATTAAAAAACCAAATAACAGGGCCTAAAAGACCCTGTTATAATAATCTAATTTTAAAATTTATTTAGATTGTTCTTCTGGTGCTTTTTCTTCAGCGCTATTATCTTCAATCTCTACATCTTCAACATCAGCATCTTCGTCACCACCAGCAGCATCATTTGCAGCTTGTAGCACGCTAGGCTCATAGACGCTAGCAATAGCAAGCTCCATATCCTGATCGGCATCAGCAAACTCAACACCCTTTGGTAATTTAATATCACCAATAACTAATTTATCTTCGTCAGTTGCAAGATTAACAATTGAAAGCTCAATCGATTCAAGTAAATCAGCAGGTTTAGCCTTTATTCCCACTTGCTCGATAGCTTGCAATATAACTAGCCCAGCTTTTTCTGCTAAACTTTCCCCTATTCCAGTCAGAATAATTGGAACTTCAGTAATAATAATATCGTTTTGTTTGATGGTATGAAATGCTAAATGACGAATTTCGTGCCGTACTGGGTCAACATCAATATTTTTGATAATAACTAATTTCTTTTTTCCACCAATCATTACATTAATTGGTGTATGCTTGCCGATAGTACGAACAAGCTTAGTTGTTTCAACTGTTGGAGACTGTACTAATATAGGTTCAGCTTGTCCACCATATATAACACTCGGTACAAAACCAGCCTCTCGCAATTTAGCAACTTTTTTACCCTCAAGGGTTCGCTCTTCTAATTTCAATGAAATATCGTTCATTACTTTATCCTATCTCTGGTCAATTAATGGTAACTACTAAATAACATTATAACATTTAAGAGCCCACTATGCTAAAATACTTACAATAAGATACTCAAAACGGAGTACAATAAGAATAACAAACACAACAAATGTTTAAAAATAGGATATACAAAGTGTCACTAGAAATAATAGAATCATCAAACGCTAAGAAGTCGTGGTCAACAAAAAAATGTATAAGCCTAGCTATATTTAGCCTTATTATTGGTACGCTAATTTTTGCAATAGCATACATCAGTATGAGCCAAAATGTATATATAGGCACATACAATCAAAAAGTCTTGTCTTGGTTAATTGCACATCGTAATGCACAAATTACAGCCATAATGAGTATCGTATCTCTTGTTTCTAGCCCTATAGCGCTCTCTGTATTCATATTAATAATTGCCATAATATGGTCAATCATTAAACGAGAGATTTGGAGGCCATTGCTATTGGCTAGTACGATGGTCGTAGGGGCGTTCTTATCTATAATATTAAAATTAGCAATCGCCAACAACCGACCACCTCAAATTAGCATGGTATTACCGATCGAAACTAGTTATTCGTTCCCGTCCGGACACGTGCTTGGCGCAACCGTGTTTCTTTTGACACTTGGCTATTTAATCTTTTCACGCCGCTCTAATATATTGTTAACATTCTTTTGGACGATATTAGCAGCTCTAGTTATAGCAGCGGTTGCACTTAGTCGTTTATATTTAGGCTATCATTGGACAACTGACACAATTGCTTCACTAGGCCTTGGCTTTGTAATATTATCTGTTGCAATATTCATAGATAGAATCGTAGTTAACCACCTAAACCGTTAAAGTACAGTTTTCAGATATTGACCAGTAAAAGAATTTTTTACCTTAGTAATTTGTTCTGGAGTGCCCTCGGCCACAATCATACCTCCGTCATAGCCACCTTCGGGACCCATATCTATAACATGATCAGCGGTCTTAATAACATCTAAATTATGCTCAATTATTATCATGCTATTACCCGTGTCAACAAGCTTTTGCAATATAACCAATAGCCTTTTTACGTCATCGCTATGCAATCCTGTTGTCGGCTCGTCTAATATATAAAGAGTTTTTCCAGTTGCACGCCTAGATAGTTCACTAGCCAACTTAATACGTTGAGCTTCTCCACCACTAAAAGTCGTAGCTGGTTGTCCAAGTTTAATATATCCTAGCCCTACCTCTACAAGAGTATCAAGCTTTTTAGCTATAGTTGGAATATTTTCAAAAAATTTAGCGGCTTGCTCAACCGTCATATCCAAAACATCGCTAATAGTTAACCCTTTATACTTAATTTCAAGCGCTTCACGATTATATCGCTTTCCCTTACAAACATCACAAGTTACATAAACATCTGGCAAAAAATGCATTTCAATCTTTATAACGCCATCACCACGACAATTTTCACAGCGACCACCCTTAACGTTAAAACTAAACCGTCCAGCTTTATAACCACGAATATTAGCATCGGGTGTTGAAGCAAATAGTTCGCGAATTTTAGTAAAGACGCCAGTATAAGTGGCGGGGTTAGATCGCGGAGTCCGACCAATCGCCGATTGATCAATTATAATAACCTTATCTAGTAAATTTATACCTTCAATGTTTTCGTGAGCACCAGGAACAACATGAGAACGATGCAGCCTAGCTAATAATTCTTTAGCTAAAATGTCATTAACCAACGTTGATTTACCGCTGCCACTTACTCCACTAACTACAGTCATAACACCCAAAGGGAAAGCCACATCTATATGTTTTAAATTATTTTCATGAGCATCACGAACAACAAGTTTACGGTCTTTTATAACTGGTCGACGTTTTTTAGGCACATTTATTTTTTCTAAGCCACTTAAATAACGTCCCGTAATACTATCTTTATTCTTAGCAACTTCTTCCGGAGTACCAGACGCAACAACATAACCACCAGCAATACCAGCGCCAGGCCCTATGTCTAATAAATAATCAGCATGACGAATTGTATCTTCGTCATGTTCAACAACAATTACCGTATTTCCTAAATCGCGCAAATGCTTCAAAGTTTCAATTAAACGATCATTGTCACGTTGATGAAGACCAATCGATGGCTCATCTAAGACATATAAAACACCTTGCAAGCCTGACCCTATCTGAGTAGCTAATCGAATTCGCTGAGCCTCGCCACCAGATAAAGTATTAGCAGCACGCCCTAGTTCTAGATAGCTTAATCCAACATTACTCATAAAACCAAGCCGAGATTTGATCTCTTTTATAATTTGTTGAGCAATAAATAATTCTTTATCGTCTAATCCTAAATTTTTTTCAAATAAGACTAGGGCTTTACCAACGTCAAGGTTACAAATATCCATAATGTTTAAACCATGAATAGTAACAGCCAAAACAACCGGCTTTAAACGTGCACCTTTGCAAGTATAGCATTGACGTTCTCGCATAAAACGTTCAATGTCTTTACGCATAAATTCACTATCAGTTTCTTTATGACGACGCTCAAGATTTGGAATAACACCTTCATATGTCGAGTCATAAGTCCGTCCACTGCCCAACGAAACTGTATATTTTTGATCACCAGTCCCATATAATACTTTTTTCAAATCTTCTTCGGACAACTGGCTTACAGGCACCCGAAGACTAAAATTGTGAGCTTTGGCAACTTCAGCTAAACGCTTCATATACCAAGCGTCACTATTAACGCGATTATAAGGACGAATTGCACCCTCAGAAATCGTCAAATTAGGATTAAAAACTAAATCAGGATCAACCTCTAATCGACTACCAAGACCAGTACAAACAGGACAAGCGCCTTGTGGAGCATTAAAACTAAACAAACGTGGCTCTAACTCAGGAATATCTTCGTTTGGATGATCCAAGCAGGCATAACGTTGACTATAAGCAACTAACGAGTCGTCATTAACGTTGAGTATTTCAACTATTCCATTGGCAATTTCCAAAGCTTGCTCGACCGATTGAGTAACGCGCCCCAACATACCAACCGAAAGCGCAATACGGTCAACTACAATTTCAATATCGTGTTTATATTTTTTATCAAGTTCAGGAAATTCATCTAATGCATAAATAATACCATCAACGCGTGCTCTAGCAAAGCCAATTCGACTATACTGCTCTGATATATGAGCAAATTCGCCCTTTTTAGCTTTTACAATTGGTGCTAATACTATTAATTTAGAATTTTCTGGTATTTTCATGATTTCATCAATGATAGTCTCTGAAGTACGACGCGTAACTGGCTTATTGCAAATTGGGCAATGAGGAACACCAACTCGCGCAAACAATAAACGCAAATAATCATAAATCTCAGTAACAGTTGCAACTGTACTTCGCGGATTACGGCTAGTAGATTTTTGGTCAATACTAATCGCCGGACTAAGCCCTTCAATATAGTCAACATCTGGTTTCTCCATCAGCCCTAAAAATTGACGAGCATAGCTAGACAAGCTCTCGACATAACGACGCTGACCTTCGGCATAAATAGTATCAAAAGCTAAAGAAGATTTACCCGAACCAGACAAACCTGTAATAACCACTAGCTTGTCTCGTGGTATTTCTACATTAATGTTTTTCAAGTTGTGCTCGCGCGCACCAACAACTTTAATTACCTCTGTCATAACCAGATTATTATACGCTAAATTAGCAATATTTTCAAGATGCAGGATCAAGGATCTAGGTCAGCTGGCATTATATTCTCAGCCCACAGCTGCAATTCTTTCAAGACAAAAATCTTATTTTCATCTGTAATGGTTGCTGATATTTTTTGCAGCGATTCGGCAAATACTGGTAAATTAGCAGCCAACTTTTCAGATCGCCACTTTTCCCACAAAATGACCTCGTCTTCAGCTAAACTTTTCGGAAAATTACGAGCTTTATAGTGCAGCAAAAGCGGATCAAGTCGCTCGTCAATAAAATTCGGGTGAAAATCGGCTAATTCACGCTCACTGGCATTTCTGACTGTTTCAATTCGTAATTTATCACCGCTAGCTACAAATCCATCATACAACCGAGATTCAGGATCTGGTGATCTTTTAAAATCTTCACGATTTTCAAATATTGACCTAACGTTTTCGGCAAACCCTGGAGAAGCTAACAAAATATCCTTATTTTTTGTAATTTGTTCCTGAGTTAATTGAACTTTCTTCCAACCATCGCCTTGTGCCAAAACCCCCATTGGAGCCACAGCTGGTGCACGATTATATTGCAGCTCTTTTACTGGCAACTTAATAAAACCATCAGATTGCCTATCTTCCCATTTTGCAAAAAGCTTATCCGATAACTCTTTTTGGCTCATTTTTATAAATGGAGTTGGATCATAGCGCAAATCATAAATAATAACATTGCCATTTTTACCAGCCGTCAGAGGAAAAACAACTGTCGCTTTATTATAATCAGCATCAAAACGCCCGCTTACATATACAAATGGCTGCTTATAATCAAGATTAACGAGTTTTTTAACCTCATTCTTATCACGCATCTTCAATAAATACGCATATAATTGAGGTTGCTTATCACGAATCAATTTCGTCACAGCAATTAAAGCCTCGACGTCGCTTAATGCATCGTGAGCCTTAAAATGATCAATATCGTTAACTTTAGCAATCAGTTCAAGGCGATTAGTCGCCACACCTTTTTCATTAACCGGCCACTTGATTCCGTCAGGACGCAATGCTCTTGTCATACGAACAACGTCCAACAAATCCCAGCGAGAACGACCGTCCTTCCAACTCCACTCATAAGGATCATAAAAATTACGCCAAAACAGATGTCGGATAAACTCATCGTCAAACCTAATATTATTAAACCCAATAACTATTGTATCTGGAGTAAATATTTCATTAATAAGCATTTTAGAAAACTCAGCCTCGGTATAGCCATCAGCTGTTGTCTGTTGAGGGGTAATACCTGTAACCATTAAAGCTTCTGGACTAGGTAAGATATCATCATTTAGCTTTACAAGCACGTTTACAGGCTCCCCAATGGGATTTAGCTCCATATCAGTCCTGATGCCAGCAAATTGCATAATACGTGACTCACGCGCATTTAAGCCGCTAGTCTCTAGGTCATAAAAGAAAAAAGTTTTAGGCATTAACTTGATTATATAATAATTTAAATATTTATTCAAAATTAAAAAATACCATTTTAATAAAACAGAACTTTAACTAATCATTTTTTCACGGAAGTTGACTATAAATTAATTATGGAATAGACTAGACTTGCTTTGAATTGTAGTAGAAGTGTAGCTTTAACAAATAATCTATACTGATGCTAATTTTCCCCAACTTATGCAAGTTAATATTTGCATAAAATCTATGTCGCAAGGTAGGTAATTATTATGAGTTTTTTGTATGAAAGTAAATACCCCGTTAACCAAGATACTCTTAGCAAAATAATGAATCCTCCATCCCACGACGGCACCCCATTTCGTAGCGTAGGGAGTAAATATGTCGAGGGGCTAGAAGAATTAGAGCAAACGTCTAATATCAACTATGGTGAAACGATTTTTGAAAAAATACTCTGCACTATTATTGCAGAAGAAAGCAAAAAATGTCCATATAGCATTAAAGACATAAAAGCCCAGGTTAAGATTACAGAAAGCTACGTAGGAATTGTATTAGAAATACAATCAAAACTAATCGATTTGCGCTATGGTGAATTTGCTAAAGAATTAATTCTTGCAGCTATTCTTACAGCCAACAAAAAGATAGCTCTTTTTCAAGATTGAAAATAATATAATTCCACAATGCGCAGAGAATCCATTCTCTGCGCATTAATTAATTCGTTTATAAATTATTGCTCTAAAAAGTCAAAAGAATTATCACCAATACGAATAATACTATTACCTTCGGCACCTCGACGACGTAGCTCATGGGCAATACCAAGCTTTTTCAAAATGTCACGTAACCGATTAACACCCTCATAATTGCTAAAATCAGTTCGACGAGCAAATTTTTCAACCTTTTCACCAGTAACTTCAAAATAAATTAACACATTAGCCTCTTCATCTTTGGTTTCAATTCGCTCAACAACCCAAGCTTCAGCAATCTTCTGAGTTCCCAAAGAGATTGTCTCTATGTTTTCATCTTCGTTATCAATATCATCAATAATTTGACGAGACTCTATTACTTTTTGACGCAACGCCCTCAAAACTTCAGTCAAGCCCTTATGAGAACTTGAAGATATCGCAAAAACTGGAGTTTTACCAGCAACTTTTTTAACAGCCTCAACTTGCATTTTAATCATATCATCGTCCAGTCCATCAACTTTTGTCAGTACAATAATCTCAGGCCGATCAGTTAAATCTAAGTTATAATTAGCAAGTTCAGCCCGAATAGTTTTATAAGCCCCTGCTATATCATCGGTATAAACATCAATCATATGCAGCAAAACTGCCGTGCGCTCAACATGTCGCAAAAATGCATCACCAAGACCTTTGCCTTCACTAGCACCCTCAATTAAACCTGGGATATCAGCGATTAGCAAACTTGTATTATCAATATCAGCAACGCCTAGATTAGGTTTAAGTGTTGTAAACGCATAATCTGCGATTTCAGGCCGCGCATTACTGACAACTGATAAGAATGTTGATTTACCAGCATTAGGAAAGCCAACCAAGCCAACGTCAGCCAATAATTTTAGTTCTAGCTCGACTTCGAATACCTCACCCATTTCACCTTTTTCAGATATACGAGGAGTTTGACGAACCGAACTTTTAAAGTGAGCATTTCCAAAACCACCATCGCCACCCTTAGCAATGACAACCTTTTGACCATCATCAACCAAATCAGCAATAATTTCACCATCTTTGCGTACGATAGTTCCCATAGGAACTTTAACTACAAGAGGCTCACCAGCGGCACCATGTCGATCACGCTTCGAACCATTTTCGCCATTTTTTGCTTTTAGCTCTGGTTTAAACCGAAAATCAATTAAAGTGTTAAGATTTTCAGTAGCCACAAAGACAACATCGCCGCCCTTACCGCCAGCGCCACCATCAGGTCCACCCTTTTCAACATAAATTTCACGACGAAAACTAACGGCTCCATCGCCGCCCTTACCTGCACTAATAAATACTTTGGCGGTGTCGACAAACATATTAGATATATTATAACAAAATCGCCCCTAAATTAACAGGGGCGATTTATAGACAGTTTAGTTATCAATGAATGTATAGATATTGACCAGCATTGCCAGCTGATACAGTACGACCAGAAACGATATTATATCCACCGCCAAATACATAGGCATTCATCTCGCTAATACTCAAATCACCGTTAGCCGAAATCGATTCAACAATAGCAACGTGACCATAGCCACCACCATTTTGCATAATCGCGCCTACGCTAGGAGTGCTGTTAACTAATAAGCCATCTCTTTGAGCACTGTATGCCCATGAACTAGCATTACCCCAGTTACTTCCAACGCCCAAACCAAGTTGTATTCGCCTATTATAGGCATATAAAGTACAGTTACCATGAGCATATGGACCATCGGGAGTTCCTACACCAATCCTCCAGGTAGTGCCACCAAAGCCCGTACCTTGACCAGAATAATTATACGTACTAACAACGACTGGAGCAGTATATCCAGGACGCTCATTAGCAGGAAGGTCTGCGCTTGGGAGAATAATAGTAGTATCAGGCGACAAACCACTAACCTCAAGGTCGTTATATAACACTAAGCGCGTTTTATCTACATCATACTTAGCAGCAATAGAATCAATAGTATCGCCTGCTTTTACATCATACAATACACCATCAACAGGCAATATTTTTAAAGTCTGACCCTCGGATATTGCATCAGAAGTTAAATTATTTGCCCATTTAATGGTTTGAGCTGATATCCCGAATTGATTCGATAAAGCCGTAACTGTATCACCAGCTTTTGCTACATAGCTAACAATCGAACGACTATCATTATTAGCCTCAATAATTTGAGGCTTGTAAGTATCAACTCCACTGGTTGATTGCGTAAAATCACTTTGAGTTTGAGCTGAAACCGCCAAGTTAGCCACCGAAGTAGCAATTGGCAAATTCACTATCTGAGCAACACCGGCTGCAACACCAGTAGCCACAACTTCATCAACTGAAGTTTGGTCAATCTGATTCAAAGAGGTGGTATCTATAGCACTAGCAACAGCAGTTGAATCTTGTGGATCGTGATAACCAACGGATACCATGACGATAACAACAGCAAAAATACTTGCATAAACAGCAACTACTGAAGGTTTAATTTTTGGCATCGCCTTACGACGATGTCTAAATGACGCTTGCTGATTAACAGTAGTGGTTTTTTGAACTGAGTTCATATTAAATTGATTACGAATTATCTTTCTCCTGCCGCTCATATCGCTACAAGGGCTCTACCTTACTCTGTCTTTCTTCTCGCAATAAGAACGGGGTCTATTTCGACGTTAAAACCCTTACGACATTTATCGGCAGGCTCATCTATAACTCGTACTTCCCCACCCTAGGGTATAGGCTTTAAAAGCCTTATTAGTAAACGAAATTACAAATGTGCTGTTAACCAGTATACCAACCCTTGCAAACAATGTCAATTTATTGTATAGCACATTTTATTTTACAATGTTCAACAATATTAGTCTCATGCTCGGCATACGTGCGAGCAAAATAGGTTACATCGTCATCACCACTTAGAAAATAGACGTAATCACCCTCAGCAGGGTGAGCAACCGCTTGTAAGGCCGATAGTCCAGGCGTAGCAATTGGACCAGGAGGCAAACCGGCATAAATACGAGTATTGTAAGGAGAATCAAGCTGGGTATCACGCGCAACACCGGTTTTATCGGCAATATATTGATAAGTCACGTCCGACCCTAATACCATATCCGAGGTTAAGCGTAAATAAAACACCTGAGCAACTTGTTTTTGGTCTTGTGATGTATTTGCCTCACGCTGAATAATCGAAGCTAAAGTAATTCCTTGATATAAATTTAAATTATGACTTGCAAAAGATTTAATTAGATCATTTTCAACAATTACTTCATAGAATTCATCAAAAGCACGCTGTAATATATCACCAACAGATGCTCCAATCTCAAAATCATATGTTTCACCATAGATATAACCCTCTAAATCAGCGTCCACCGGCCTATCCGCAAACAACGGGCTACTATAAGTAGCCGATAGAGCCAAAGCTATTTCCTGACTTGAATATCCAGCACTCTCCAAAACAGTCGTTGAATCAGCTAGGGTAGATCCTGGGTAAAATGTAATACTAAATTTATCGACCGAACCATTAATAATGTGCTCTATGATTTGCGGAGTCGTTTCGGCTGGTGATAATCGATAAGTACCCGCCTTTAAATTACCGCTTTTACCGAATATTCGCGTATATACGCCAAAAACCTTCGAGCTACGAATAAGAGATTCTTGCTGCAATTGTTCGCCAATCTGACCAGTAGTACTACCCGAAACTATAGTAATCTTTTTTAGCTGACTGATATCACTTCCAACAGGCTTTAACTGAATATTATACCAAATAAAACTAGCCGTGATTACGACTATAATTAACGCAACGATGCCGACAATACCCCACCTAACAACTCGACGCTTTGATCGCTTTTTTGAAATTATCAATCCACTAGGTTGACCATTAATCGGCTGAAGCGTTGGTTTGTCGCTTGTTTCAAGCATAATTGGCCTCTAAATAGTCTTTCAAAATAATAGTTGCTGCCTGAGCATCAATATCGGCTTTTGAATAAGGACGATTGTAGCTTTTTAATTGTTGCTCGGCAATAACACTAGTCAAAGATTCATCCTGAAAAACAATATTTGGCGCGATATCCGATAGCCTAGCCGCAAACACCTCTACAAAATTAGTCTGAGCAGTTACTTCACCAGATTGATTACGAGGATATCCAACAACTAAAATCTCAGCCTTTTTCTTAATCATAATTTTAGCTATAGATTCTATCTCATTGCCATCGACTTCTACGGTTTCTAATGGAATAGCTATCTTAATAACACTATCACCAACAGCAACGCCTATGCGCTTTTCACCAACATCTAAACAAACGACCGAAATCGGCTTAGGCATCTTGAAGTTTAAACTCAATATCTATTTTACTAACATCATTCGGAATAGTTCGAACCCAAAAATAAGAGAAGTTGATATCTACACTATTAACTCCGTTTATATTGCTAACAATAGTTTGAGCATCGCCATAACGCTTGCCTTTAACATACTCTTTAATTGCAGCTTCATCTATGTTTGGACCAATTTGACCAGTTGTGGCTATATTAATGGTGGACAATTGATCAGTTTTTAAATAACCAGATAACATAACTTTATCAATTCCATCATTATAAATACGCTGAGTATCACTATTGTCTATCTGTTTATTTAAAGCATTCTTCAAATACACCTGTAATTCTGATTTAGCGATAGCTATTACCGAATATGTAGTCTGTGAAGTCAGCTTAGCCTTTCCAGTAACCTCTTCACCAATAGCTGGCGCTGACACAGGTGTAACCCTATCAGCCGTAAAACTATCGTCTATGACGGCTTCACCGTTAATAAATTGCTCGATTAGCTGTTTTTTAACAATATCAGTTGATAAATCAACAAGCGCTTGACTAGCTTTTTGAACATCAGCCGCTGTAACGACTGTAGCAATTTTAGTCGTACCACCCGCCATAGCCGCCCCCTGGGCATCAACCTTTGAACCAGATGGAATTGAGCTAATCATATATTCTAACCCCGAGTTATTGTACTGACCACCGCTACTTAAAGCCTGAACTTGAACGGTTGCTTTGCCAGACGCATTTCCACTAAGAACACAAGCACTAGACGAACCACTAAAGCCAGGAACAGAAGTTGCAGCAGTATTAACAAACACCTGACCGCTATCAGTAGAAAATTCTGTGCCGACAGGTAACGTAAACCCTCCCGAATAATCACAATTTCTAACAGTAATACTACCCGAAGCCTTAGCCCCAATGTCCTTTTGGCCAGTAGCTTCAAAATCAACACTTACGTCCTTTTCTATCTGCTTTGAAATAGTCTGAACTATATTTTTCGAGACATCAGTTGATTCGCTACCACCTAATTTTACAGACATGCTAATTGGAGATGAGGTTGTTTTAGCTGTAACGACCACCTTTGCAGCAGGTGCAACTAATATAGCCCAAAGCAAAAAAGCAATCAAAACGAGCCCCAACGCAATACCAATAAATAGTTTCTTGCGAAAACGCGAAAAATTCGGTACTTTGACTACTTTAACGTTATTTTTTGATGATTTCATTTTTTTAAACTTATTTGGTGCTAATTCGAATGGCTCTGCCGATTCATTATCAATATCAAGTTTTTCTATGTCTTTGGCAATACTAGAATCTTTGTTGTCAGGCGCATCAACAGTCTTGGCTAAATCACCCACTGGCAATAAAGATCCGTCAATTATGTCTTCGCCGTCATCAACTATTAATGCTGCAACTTCAGCAATCTCTGGCTTACTTTGCAAATTTTTAGCAACAGGTATCAAAGCACTAGCAGACAAAGCAATTAAAGCCTTGTTATTAGTAACTATAACTAAATGTTTTTTACTATTGTCGGCAGTGCGCGCCAATAATCGCAAATTAACAGCACTTTGCAATACGCCAATTCGCTTGGGTGGGACTAAGGCGACAACCTTTTCTTTGCTATCTTTAATCTTGCCAATAATCGCAGTTATGTCATCTTCGGTATCAATGTATATTACATCTTTATTCATATCTATATTCTAAGTATCCGATTTAATTTCTCTTTGATTGTATCGGTATCGCTACTGCCTATCATTGTATCATAGCCAACTCTTAAAAGTCCCATCGCAGTAATGAAAGTATGGTCGTTTACCAAACCTGTTGAATCAGTAATTCCGACAACTTCAGATGGATGAATATGATGAACTGTCGGCTTTTTAGTAAAAGGTAAATCTTTATGCCAATCTTGCTTTTGCAAAGCTGTAACTAGTTTAGTTAGACTAGAGCCACCACCACATAATAATATTCGATTAGGTAAATGATCAGCCGAATCAAATTCACTCAAGGCCAGTTCAACCCCATCAACCCAAACTTCAAGTGTTTTATCAATTGCTGCATTAACACCCTTGGCAACACTTGCCTTAATTTGGCTATTCTCGATATTAACTTTTAATTTTTCAGCATCATCATAAGATACATCTAATTCACTAGAGATTGTCCGAGTAAAGCTACGGCCGCCAATACCAAACATCTTAGTACCTTCGACTCCACCGTCATTGACAACCGCAATATCAGTCGTGCCTCCACCGACATCAGCTAAAATAGCCGTAAAGTTGCTGTTAGCGTCTGTTCCAAGTACGCTACGGCTAACGGCAAATGGCTCGGCAGCTACAGCTAATAATTCCAGTGACAATTCCTCGGCTACTCTCTCGAGAGCCCCGATATGAACCATCGGCGCAAAAGCTGTATATATTTGAACAGCTACATCATGACCTTGAAACCCAATCGGATTACTAACCTTATATCCGTCAATATGAATACTGACAAGTGCACTGTTAACAAGCTTTATCTCAACATCCGCATTTCCAGTCTCTAAAGCAATTTGTTTTTGAGCTTTGACTTGAGCGCGTTCTTGAACTTTTTCAATAATAAATTCCATCTCAGCAGCATCTAGCGGGCGATCAGGCTGAGGTCGACGATAGCGAATAGTGTTGGTTACACCTTTGACTAATTCGCCAGCAATACCAATCACAACTCGTTTAGCTTGTAAACCCGCTTGAGCTTCAGCTTCTGATAATGCATCTTCGCAATTACGAACTACACCTGAAATATCAGCAATTGCACCAGAATACATATCACTAATCTGTTGATGAGAGCGACCCACTCCGACGATATTTAATTTATCACCATCTAGCTTGGCTATTAGTGCTTTAATATATTCCGTACCAATGTCAAGTCCAACGATATAATCATTGGCTATGTTTTCTTTTCGACTTTTTCGTAATTTTTCAAATACCATATATAAATACTATTATATACCAACAGCGCTTATGCTCACATAGCAATTAATATTAAGTTAAAATAGCTTTGATTCGTCGGACACCAGCACTATTGGATTTTTCTTTTATAATTTTGAAGATTTTACCGCCTTCTGATAACTCGGACGTACGATTAACATGAGGGCCACCGCAGATTTCAAGGCTAAATGGCTTTTTTTCACCGTCAGCAACCATTTTATAGACTTTTACAACTTTACCATATTTGTCACCAAATTCACCATAAGCACCGATTGCACGAGCTTCGGCCAATGAATATTCTGCAAAACTAACTTTCAAATCTTTGGCAATTTGCTCATTCACAATATCTTCAATTTGTTTTAATTTAGTTGGATCAACTTTTTCGGGATAGGAAAAATCAAATCGCAATCGATCTTCGTTGATATTACAACCTTTTTGTGCAGTTGATTCACCCAAAACCATACGCATAGCTTGACTTAATAGATGGGCTGCCGTATGATATTTTTTACTTTGTGGTGTTTGACCGTCCAAACCACCCTTAAAAGCTCCTTTAGCAGCAGTTTGACTACGTACGCGCTGTTCAGCCATTTTAGTATCAAATTCACTTCGCCAGTCTTTGGATAATTTTATTTCTTGTTTGAAAGCTTCTTCGGTCGACAACTCAACAGGAAAACCGTATGTATCATATAGCATAAATAACTCAGCACCAGTTAAACCATTTACTTTCATTTTTTCTAGTTCGCGCAAACCTTTACGTAGCGTTTGACGAAATATCTTTTCCTCTTTGACAAGCGTTGAAATAACTAGTTCTCGTTGTTGTTTAACTTCTGGATAATCTTCGGTATAAATATCAGCAATAATGGGTACTATTTCCTGTAAAAAGTTTTGCTCGATGCCTAAATCAAATGCGAATCGAATTGCACGACGTAATAATCTTCGCATTACATAGCCCTGTTCTTTGTTGCTTGGCTTGATACCATCCACTGCCAAAAAAGTAGCAGCTCTTAAATGGTCTGCAATAACTCGCATGCTTTCAGTATGACTCTCGTAATTTTGACCACTCAATGATTGAAGTTTTTCTATGATTGGCCATAAAAGACTAATTTTAAATACATCGGGGCTATCGATCTTAGCAGCTGCAATACGTTCTAACCCGCCGCCAAAATCAACATTTCGTTTAACAAGTGGTTCAAAACTGCCATCTTCTAATCGACGATATTGCATAAAGACCTGATTACCAATTTCCATAAATTGGCCACTATCACTAGCTGGATGAGCTAAGCCAAAACCTTCTGCGTGATTTTGTGGGCCAAAATCATAGAAAACTTCGCTATCAGGGCCACATGGATCACCAATTGGAGTCTTGTCAAGACCGCCACCACGACTCCACCAATTTTCACCATCATCATAGAAAAATATACGTTCACCGGGTTTAATTCCGCGCGCATTACCATCAGATTGGCTGCCAATCTCGACAATTTTAGCTTCAATCCCCTTTTCCTTGAAAATTTTTTGCCAAATAATGGCAGATTCGTCATCGCGTGGAATATTATGTAATTCATCGCCAATAAAAGCAGTGACATATATTTTATTTGGGTCTAACCCAACTTTATCGGTCAAAAATTCAAAAAACCAACGAATCTGTTGTTCTTTGAAATAATTACCCAAGCTCCAATTACCAAGCATTTCGAAAAATGTAGTATGGCGATTGTCACCAACGTCCTCGATATCTTGCGATCGTAAACAAGTTTGGCTATCTGTTAATCTAGTTCCGGCCGAATGTGGTTCACCTAAAAGGTAAGGTAGTAATGGCTGCATACCGCTACCTGTAAATAATGTTGTTGGGTCATTTTGTGGAATCAATTTAGCACGAGAAATAACCGCGTGACCACGTTCCTTGAAAAAGTTTAAATATTCGTTGCGAATTTGTTGAGCATTCATATCTGTTAATTTTATCATTTTTTTTGATTTTCGGCTATATCTTATAGACTAGAGTCTACTTAAATAGCCGGGAGCGGTCAATAATCAATCTTCAAGACAGCGAACCGAAAGGCCTTCGGTCTTAAAGTGCGTAGTATGAGCCATAGTCACCTCGCCATAACCCAAACCACGAACCCAAGCACCAGTGCTCAATTCTGAGCTAGACCACAAGAGGACATATAACGACAGGTAGTTGAACGACCCACTGGTGTTCCGGTAGCCGGCAAGCGGCACATTCAGCCCTGAACTACCGTTAGGCGCTTTCAGCTGTGTACCTTGGTCAGTTCCACGCCAAGCAGTTGCATCAGCCTGCTCCTGTGTCACACCCAACTGCATCTCTAGTATCTTCCAGTCATTGTCAGTTGGTATGTGGGAACCTGTAGGACAGATGCCTTGTGAACCTTCTGCTGTTGCGTATTGCATGGCTTCGTTCCATTGGTAGAAGCCACCGTTGGCTGTACAGTTAGCCTCATTATTATTGTGACAATACTTTTCTATGATTGAATTGTTGGTTTGTTCTGTAGTGCTTGTAACCATGGTACCTGTGTTTAGGTTAGTTTTAGCCCAGGTTTGGTTGCCTATGGTTATCCAATCATAGGTAGTTAGGGTTGGGGCTGTGCTTTCAGTTACTTTGTAGGTTAGGTTGTCTTTAGTTGCTGTTAGGCTGTAGGTTGGACTAGTTGTGGTTGTATCTGTGCTGGTAAGAGCAAAGGTA
>Ga0172378_10001566_pt1 | contig 21183 bp, 21 predicted proteins | sample GrowelOW332metaG_FD_119755 | JGI IMG/M metagenome (GOLD analysis project Ga0172378, IMG submission 119755) | Groundwater microbial communities from an aquifer near a municipal landfill in Southern Ontario, Canada - Pumphouse #3_1 metaG | ecosystem: Environmental > Aquatic > Deep subsurface >... | reverse complement strand
CCAATTAGGTGGGAGAGTAGGTCGTCGCCAAACTTATAACAATAAAGGCTGCCCAAAAGGCGGCCTTTGTTGTTTTTATACCCCTCACCTACTCTGCTCATCTGCACACTTCCTTTGATATGCACCCATCGTTACGGCCTCAGCTTATTATTTACCTTATCAATCACAGATATTCATCACTTCATTATACTTACCACCCATCTTTACAGCTTCAGCTTACCGATCAGCACCGTTTCAAGGGTGATATCTAGCACTTCCTTTTATGTACCACCATCATTAACTGCCTGGCCTTATCATTTGACATTTATATAATTGCCAAACTAAAGTTCACGCATCAATCGCCTGCTTACTCAATATCAATTCCTCTGTTCGCATTAGTTTTGTTACCCACCTGTAGTTCCATACGCAACTCGCTTAGAGATTCATTCACAATCTACCTGAAGATTAGTACACAATCTAACCGATGAATTTATACTCAATCCACATAGAGAATCATAACCAACCCACATGAGGAATATATACGCAGCTCACTAAAAAATTTATATTTTTTCTCATTTTATAAAAAAGGCAGATTAGCTTATTTCTTATTAAAAAATGATCTGCAAAACATGTTTTTATTGGTTGCAAAAATTCTTCAGATAAATTGAGGCTTCTTTACTTGATAGCAGGGCTTTGTAGAGATTGAGGGCTCATTATTTGCACTAACATCATTTTGTAAAAACATTGAATTCCTTAAATCGATCTCTATTGCTCTGATCACTTTGATTATCAATATGTTACTATATTTTTTTCTGATGTCATGATGCATATGTTCAAAAAGCCTCCTAAGTAATTGATATTCATTTGACTCGGGCTGTTTTTGGTTTTGATATCCTCAAATGCGTGGCTTAAAAACCATCGCCATGTACATCGGTAGGGTACAGACAAATCTAAGCCATCTATTTCAAAGTAATTTTCATAAAATTACAATACATTCCCTACATTTGCCTTTTAATTATTCCCTATATATGATACTTATAGCAGATAGCGGTTCGACTAAAACAGACTGGTTATTAATTCACAACACCAATAATACCTATATTTCAACATCGGGTATCAATGCTTACTACATGACGTCAGAGACAATCATTGATATGCTAAAGAAGGAACTGTTGCCTTTGATACCCTATGAACAGGTTACATCCATTTATTTTTATGGCTCAGGATGTTCTACTGAAGCAAAATGCGCGAAGATGAGCACTATCTTCAATCTGCTTTTCACCAAAGCATCAGTAGAAATTAATCATGACATGCTGGCAGCAGCCCGCGCATTATTTGGTAACAAGCAAGGAATTGCCTGTATATTAGGTACCGGTTCCAATTCATGCGTTTATGACGGTAACAAGATAACACGTCAGATGGTTTCGTTAGGCTATTTCTTTGGTGATGAAGGCAGCGGAACTCATATGGGCAAATTATTGATCACCGATTATCTCAGGGGCGAAATGCCATCAAACATTAGCAACAAATTGAACAGCGAGTTTAACTTATCTCTTGAGGTTGTTCTAGACCATATCTATAATAAATCAACGCCTAATAAGTTTCTCTCTTCTTTCGCTCCATTTATTCTCGAAAACAGCACTGATGATTACATCCGGAAACTTATCGCCTATTCATTTGATGAATTTCTGAAGATGGGAGTCATGAAATTTACCGGTTACAAGAAGATGGACGTAAACTTTGTGGGCTCTATTGCTTTCCACTTCCAGGATATACTTCGTGGTGTTGCTTCATCTAGAGAAATACAAATAAATAAGGTCCAGAAATCAGTGATTGATGGTTTAAAAGAATTCCATACCGGTAAGTAGCTGAATATTTATCAGATTATATGAGCGCCAGCAATTTAATGTTTTATATCTAATAAAATAGTAAATGAGAACACGACTGTTTTTAATTCTATTTGCTGCCATACTTTCACAAAGTGGGTTTTCACAGCAAGAGCAACAAGCAAAGGGAACAAGTGTTCAAGAGCCTCAACAAACGTCATTTCAAGAGACCGGTCGTAAAAACTCTGAAAGAATTGCAGGGTTAGATGCTTACTTTCAAAAAGCGCTTAATGACTGGGAAGTACCGGGTATGGCTGTAGCAATTGTTACAAAAGATAGTATTCTGTTTGCTAAAGGTTATGGTATTAAGGATATAAATACAAAGCAGAAAGTTGATGCAAATACCCTATTTGCTATTGCTTCAAACACAAAATCATTTACTGCTTCATCCATAGCTTTGTTAGTGGACCAGGGTAAACTTTCATGGGATGATAAAGTTGTTGATTATCTACCTTGGTTTAGGCTATACGACCCTTATGTGACGCAGAATATGACTATTCGTGATTTGCTTTCACACCGCTCAGGATTAGCCACTTTTAGTGGCGACCTGGTTTGGTATGGCTCAAATTACAATAGCGAAGAGGTAATTAAAAGAGCCCAATTTCTGAAACCCAAGTACGGATTCAGAACGACCTTCGGATATTCAAATATCATGTACCTGGCTGCAGGTGAAATTATTAAAGCAGTTAGCGGATTAAGTTGGCAGGAATTCATTAGAGTTAATTTTCTACGTCCTTTGGCAATGAATTCAACCTTGACCTCGATAGGTAACATTAAAGAGACTGACAATATAGCTCAGCCTCACACTATGGATAAAGATAAAACCGTAAAAATCGATTATATGAATTGGGATAACATTGCCCCTGCAGGTGCCCTTTTATCTTCAGTCAATGATATGTCGAAATGGCTGCAGTTGCAGTTAAATAACGGGAAAGAAGGTGATAAACAGATCATTTCGGAAAAAGCACTGAATGAAATGTGGTATCCCCAGATACTAAACAACGTTTCAAAAGGCTCGAAACAGTTATGGCCAAGTACCCACTTTAAAGGATACGGAATGGGATGGTCATTAATGGATTATTATGGTAATAAAGTGATTTCACATTCCGGGGGCTATGATGGAATGATATCCTTTACAGCATTTGTGCCCGAAGCTAATATTGGGTTTGTTATTCTTACCAATAAGAACTCCAGCTTATACTACCCCTTAGTCTACAAAATTTTAGATGTGTTTATGTCAGATGATGACAAAGACTGGAGTACATATTTTCTGGAAAAGGAAAAGCAAGGCAAGGAATTTCAGGAACAGCAAGATAAAGAAAGGATTGAAAAAAGAGTCAAAAACACGCATCCTAGTCTTGATTTGATAAAGTATACCGGCACATATACCAGTAATCTATATGGTGATGCTACCATTAGTTTAAAAGAAGGGAGCCTGTACCTTCAATTTGTACCCACTCCCCTATTTCATAGCAGTTTAGTCCATTGGCAGTATGATACATTCACCATCAAATTCCCTGATGTTCCCTCCTTACCTGAAGGGACCGTGAACTTTGTTTTAAATGCCTCGGGTGAAATTGAGCAGATGCGTGTTGATGTTCCTAATCCGGACTTTGATTTTTCTGAGTTAGAATTCTTTAAGAAATAATTGCTTGTTTCTAATTTAATTATGCTACTATTGCTTGTACATTTGATTGCAAGTGAGTATGTCCTGAAATAGCTGACTAGTAATAATAATTGAATGCAGTCCTCACTTTCATAATATTAATAATATTATCAAATGGAAAAAGCCTTTACTATGAGAATTATGCTGATCGCGATTCTCTATATGGTAATATTTCAATTTCAGTCATCCAATTTAGTTATTCAAGCTTCTATAATATTTGGTATAATCATTTCCTATAATTTCGTTCATACAAAAAGTCGAAGCAACAAAGTACTCGCATTATCCGCTTTACTATTTTCTCCTATACTATCTTTACTGATTATAGCATTAATAAATTCAGTTCATGTAACCATTCTCCCACTAATTGTTTGGCCTTGTATCACTCTGGTAAGTGCTTTAGTTGGCTTTTTATCAGCTAAACTCCCGATTGATAAAATCCTTAAGAAAGTATTTTTTGCCGGACTGTTAGTACTCTTTTTAGCAATTGACTCAAGAAAGCTAGGAGAAGGCTGGTTTGCCAGTATAACAATTCTATGTTTCGTAAGTGGCGCAATATACGTAGCAGCACAGCAACCTAAGAAGGGAATACTAACCCTGGTCATTTATTTCACACCTGCTTTTCTATCAAATATTGCATTTTTTGATCTTATGGGCTTGAAACTCGTTCTACCGGTTTATTTGATTGCCAGTACTTTATCGGTCGTTATATTTTATATTCTACTTAATGATGGAAGCCATCGCAAACTTTATGGTGTAGGTTGCATTACTTTAATATGCGCGTTATCAGCTTGGCCGCTGCAGGAAAATTATGCAATGATATGCTATTGTTCAACTTACAAAGTAATTGGGCACAATGCTAACTTCGATTTTATTGACTGCAGAGGGGATACAATTCCATCAACAAATACAAGAGTAAATGTATATCTGTTCTGGTCAGCATCTTGTGGACAATGTCAAAAAGAATATCCATATTTTTCAAATCTGGCTAAAGAGTACCATGAACAAAATGATGTCAGCATTAATGCTGTATTCCTTTCCTTCCGTAAAAGTGATACTTCATATTTTAAGACACAGATTCAGGAAAATTATAGCTTTAATTGGGGATTTGCTGTAAATAGTGAAAAAGTATATAATGATTTGGAAATGACAGGAGTGCCATACCTATTGATTGTTAGCAATAAAGGCAAGGTATTATACAATGGTTACCCGAATATCCGTCCCTGGTTATTTGTAAATCGTCCTCAACGAATTATCGCTAACGCATTAATTGAATAGATAATTCTTTACAGCTTCTGCTTTCTGTTATTATAATTCGAGAATGGATGTATCACTCCATATTTAAGCATTGACAATGAAGTCTAACAACTACTCAGCAGCTTTAAACACCAGGGAAGCTGAATTAATACAATAACGCAATCCCTTAGGTGGCGGCCCATCATTGAACACATGGCCTAAGTGTCCGCCACAACGGGAACAAACAATTTCAGCACGAATCATACCAAAGCTTTTGTCAACATGCTTTTCAACTGCCTTATTTGAGGAAGGTTCTGCAAAACTCGGCCAACCACATCCTGCATCATACTTAGATTCAGAAGTAAATAATTCTAATCCGCAACCGGCACAGTAATAAGTACCTTTCACGAAATGTTGATCATAAAGACCGGTACCTGCTCTTTCAGTACCCTTTTCACGTAATACCTTATACTGCTCAGGAGTGAGTATTTTTCTCCATTCTTCATCACTCTTGAATATCCTTTCAGTTAATTGATTATCGTTGTTATATGGCATAGTGTTTGATGTTAATGTGTTATCACTACATGAGTTTAAGAAGCTTAAAGCCAATATCATGAATATTATTACGGATGGTTTCATTTGTTCCTTTAAAAAAAACAGTTATATATGATTTGATTTTAGCTACTATACTTGCTAAACAAAGTGACATCGATTGTAATTTCTCATAAGAATTCACTTGTTTAAGGACGCTACTTTCAGTTGTAAGCTCTTGGATTAGTATACGCATTAAAGTACGTGACATCGATTGTAATTTCTCATAATAATTCACTTGTTTAAGGACGTTACTTTCAGTTGCAAATTCTTGGATTAGTATACTCGTTAAAAAATGTGATTGATTCTAGAAGAATAACGCAATAAACAATTAACTTTATAGCATTGTTTACAACAAATGGATGTAAAGCCTTAAAAAACGACAAAATGGAATGGCTTTGGTTAACTTTAGGAGTAGTTTTAGCAATTGCCGGAGTAGCAGGCTCAATATTGCCAATATTACCGGGACCACCGCTTAGCTACCTGGCAATTTTAATACTGCATTTAACAAATTATCACACATATACTGACAGGTTTTTAATTAGTTGGCTGATCATCACCATAGTGGTAGTAGTGTTAGACTATTTGATACCCATTATTGGAACAAAGAAATTTGGAGGCAGCAACACGGGTGTCTGGGGTGCTACTATTGGTTTATTGGCAGGAATTATTTTCTTTCCTCCCATTGGGATGATTATTTGGTCATTTGTCGGCGCAATTGTGGGTGAGTTAATTACCGGTAAGCGATTTGGAATAGCATTAAAAGCAGGAACAGGTACGTTTGTCGGATTTCTGGCAGGTACAGTAGCTAAGTTAGTGGTATCTCTGATAATGGCTGTATTTTTCTTCCAGGCACTAATTTAACTTCCAGGCACTAATTTAATTGGGAATACCTGGTAAATTAAAATTTTATAACAGCCTGATGTCATCAGGATATTCAACATCTTCAAGAAATAAGCCACATGCGGGTACAGACTGACCGGCATCAGAGCGGGTACCATTTTGTAATATTTTAGTAAATTCTGCCAGTGTAAGTTTCTCTTTACCCACATCAATCAGAGTACCTACCATTGCTCTGACCATATTACGCAAATACCTGTTAGCTTTAGTTTTATAAATCAGCATGTTGCCTTCCTGTACCCATTCACTCTCATAAATGGTGCAAATGTTGGTAGTTGTTTGGGTTCCTGTCTTAGCAAAACACGTAAAATCAGTATAGTCCTTGATTAGTATAGCAGCTTTCTGCATCAGTTCAATGTTCAGTGGTACTGTATATTTGTAACTCATTCCGACTGCAAAGGGGTCATATGTGCGACAGATATAATACCTATATGTCCGCGAGATAGCAGAAAACCGGGCATGTACATCACTTTTAACAGCGAATATTTCCTGCACTGCTATTGAATCAGGTAATACATGATTCAATCTGTACATTAGATGCTTTAACTCAGTGGCTGTCAACAAAATATAATAATCAAAATGCGCATAAAAAACACGTGCGTGAACCCCTGTATCGGTTCTACCGGCACCTGTAACAGAAATTTCCTTGTTCTGAAGAATCAATGAAAGACAATTCTCAAGCTCTTTTTGAACAGTATGAGCATTTATTTGAGACTGCCAACCATGAAATGAGCTGCCATTATAAGCAAGTTTTAGGAAATATCGGGTTCCATTCATTAAACAAAAGTACTAATTCCTGATAATGAAAGAAACTTAAGTACAATTTGTGTTCTACATATATTGAAAACAGGGCAAAAGAGAACATAAATTAGAATCAATCTAAATTAGCCTTTAAGTCAAAAAAAAAAGTCCTATTGTTAATCATTTCACAAAAGAATTTTTTATATTTGAGTGATGATTCGTAAAGAATTATTAGTCACACTCAATTCACAAAACATTCATTTTTATCAACAATGGAGGAAATTAAATGACAACAGAATTGTTAGTAAAGGAACTTGTCGGTATTAATGGCAGGTCACGCAACAGCCTGATGCCAATTCTTCAGGGTATAGTGCATGAAGAGCATTACCTATCAGAAGAAGCCATGTTAGTTGTAGCGAAAGAATTGGATCTTTCAGCAGCAGATGTATATGGAACAGCATCGTTTTATACATTTCTTGATACCGTACCACGGGGAAAAAACATCATCAGGGTATGCAAAACTATTACCTGCCACATGAAAGGCAAGGATGAAATAGTAAATGCAATTTGTAACCACCTGAAGATAAAAGTAGGCGAAACCACCCATGACAAGAAGTTTACACTTCTTACAGCCAATTGCTTGGGCTGGTGTCATAAAGGTCCCGTTATGCTCGTAAATGATGAGGTTTATCCTGAATTGACTCCAACCAAGGCAATTGATATCCTTGAGACCTACGGTAAAGAAATACAATAGAAAACGCCTGCTAAACTAAGTATCAAATGGAAAACAAGCTAAAAAAAGTAGACATAATTTTCGAGAGTGATAAATCATTTTCACCAATCGGAATATTAGAAAAAACGCTTAAAAGATCAGCAGATGAAATCATCCTTGATTTAATCGATAGCGGTCTTAAAGGCAGGGGTGGCGCAGGCTTCCCTACTGGATTGAAATGGAAATTCACCCGTAATGAAGACAACGACACAAAATACGTAATCTGTAATGCAGATGAAGGCGAGCCGGGAACTTTCAAGGACAGGGAAATACTTGACAGAGTTCCCGAGAAAATATTCACCGGTATGACCATATGTGGTTACGTAATCGGCGCTAAAGAAGGTTATATTTATGTAAGAGGTGAGTATAATTTTTTGCTCAAAGATTTACAAGTTAAACTGGACAAATTCAATGATACTTTAAAGCAGAAGCACATTGATTTTACCATATTCCTTAAAAGCGGAAGCGGTGCCTATGTATGCGGTGAGGAAAGTGCATTGTTTGAATCAATGGAAGGGAAGCGTGGCGAACCACGTAACAAGCCCCCCTACCCTACTGTTGCCGGATATAACGGAAAACCAACTGTAATAAACAATGTTGAAACTCTTGTGTATACTACCATGATATGCCATATGGGCCCAGAGAAATTTAAAACTCTCGGAACCTTTGATTCAAGAGGATCTAAAGTATTCAGTGTATCAGGTGACACCCCTATTCCGGGCATTTATGAACTGGAACTGGGTATGCCTCTGAATAAATTTGTTGAAGAATTTGGTGATGGCGATGCTAAAGCAATCCAGGTTGGAGGTGCATCAGGTCATTGTGTGCCACGCAAGAAATTCAATGATACTATTATTGGATTTGAAGGAATCCCGACAGGGGGCTCTATGATGATTTTCAATAGCTCACGTTCCATGTATAATGTGCTCCATGATTATCTTGAATTCTTTACAGAAGAATCATGTGGACAATGCACACCTTGCCGTGTTGGTTGTCAACAACTTCTCAAAGGAATAGAAGCTGTTAAAAAAGGAGAAAAGCCTCCTTCATATCTTGATGATCTTAAAAAGCTGACAAATACGATGAAAATCGCAGCTAAATGTGGTTTAGGTCAGTCAGTCGGCAATCCTTTTAATTCTATTGTCGATAATTTCAGAGAAGAGATCATTTATTAATGTAGCACCTCAAAACCAAGATATCATGAACAAATATTTAGTCAATCTAAAGATCAATAACATGCCCATATCAGTAGATGAGGGCACTACGATACTTGATGCTGCCAGGAAGCTTAATCTACGCATACCAACTTTATGCAATCATCCTGATTTAACAGTTGCCGGCAATTGCAGGGTATGTGTGGTAGAAGTCAAAGGTGCGCGTTTATTGGCTGCAGCATGTGCAACGCCTGTTTCGGAAGGTATGGAAGTGCTGACCAATAGTGAAAAGGTCCGTATTGCACGTAAACACATTGTTGAATTATTACTAACTGAACATAATGCAGACTGCACCAAGTGCTTTAAAAACGGAAATTGCGAATTACAGGATCTTGCCAGTGAATATCGCATAGGTGATCATGTATTCCTTGACCTGGTAAAGCCTATTGATAAAATACAGGATATATCTTCTCCTTCAGTTGTAAAAGATGACAGCAAATGTATCAGGTGCCAGAGATGCGTACGTACATGTCATGAACTTCAGGGAATCAGCGCACTAGCTGTTGTTAATAAAGGCGATCATCAAAAAATTGCTACTTTCCTAAGTAAACCACTTAATGATGTAGTTTGCTCTAACTGCGGTCAGTGTATCAATCGTTGCCCAACAGGCGCTTTAACGGAACACAACTACATTGAAGAAGTTTGGAAGGCAATATATGATCCATCAAAGTTTGTGGTTGTTCAAACTGCTCCTGCCACCCGAATAGCATTAGGTGAAGACTTAGGGCTTCCACCGGGTGAAAGGGTAACCGGTCAGATGGTTTCAGCTTTAAAGAAAATTGGGTTTAACAAAGTACTTGATACTGACTTTACTGCCGACCTCACCATCATGGAAGAAGGTACTGAGTTACTTACCCGTTTAAAGAAAGCCATCGTTGATAAAGATGATTCAGTCAAATTACCCATGATGACTTCCTGCTCACCAGGATGGATAAAATTCCAGGAACATTTGTACCCTGATTTATTGGATAACTTATCCACCTGTAAGTCTCCACAACAAATGTTTGGTGCACTGGCAAAAACCTATTATGCGGAAAAGATCAACATTAAAGCCCAAGATATGATAGTCGTTTCTATCATGCCTTGTGTAGCTAAAAAGTTTGAATGTGAACGACCTGAAATGCGTGATAGCGGGTACCAGGATGTTGATTATGTATTAACAACCAGAGAATTAGCCATGATGATCAAACAAGCTGGTATTGAATTCAACAAGCTTGAAGCAGAACAATATGATAGCATTTTGGGAGAATCAACAGGTGCAGCAGTAATTTTCGGTGCAACAGGAGGTGTTATGGAAGCCGCCTTACGTACAGCCTATGAAATTGTTACCGGACGAGAAGTGCCGTTTACAAATTTGAATATACAACCTGTTCGAGGAATGGAAGGTATTAAAGAAGCTTCAATCAAAATCAAAAATGTCAAGCCTGAATGGGGCTTCCTTGAAGGTGTTGATTTGAATGTAGCTATAGCTAACGGTCTTGCCAATGCGAGAAAATTAATGGATAAAGTAAAAAGCGGAGAAGCGAACTATCACTTTATTGAAGTTATGGGTTGTCCGGGTGGTTGCCTTGGTGGAGGTGGTCAACCTATTCCAACCTCACCTGAAATAAGGAAGAAACGAGCAGAAGCGATTTATAGTGAAGACGTTAATATGCCATTAAGAAAGTCGCATGAAAATCCTGAAGTTGTTGAAGTATATGCAAATTTCCTTGGTGAACCGCTAAGTCACAAATCGCACGACTTGTTACATACACATTACAGGCCAAGAAAGCGGTATTAATAGTTTATGGTTATTAAAAAAAAGAGTGTTTCAAAACACTCTTTTTTTTGTATCGTAGCAATTGGTTATTAGTTGTTTAATGAATAACATTGTTATTGAATTAACAATGTTATTTTTTTCACAATTTATTAGATTATTCCGTTAATACTTTTTATATTTGCACTTCCATTTGAAAAGATCCTGCACCTAATAGTGCTTAACTTGAAAAATAATGAAAATAAGGGAAGTAGTTGATATACTTGGCGCTAAGGTTGTTTCCGGGCAAAATAATTTAAATTCAGAGGTTGAATATGCATTCGCTTCTGATTTAATGAGTGATGTCCTGACCATTGAAAAAGATAATATTCTATTATTGACAGGATTGGCTAATCTCCAAACAATCAGAACAGCCGAGATGTCAGATATTTCGAATATTATTTTTGTACGCCAAAAAAAAGCTACTCCCGAAATGATCCAATTGGCCGAAGAAAATGATATGATACTGGTTGAGTGTGACTACTCCATGTACAGAGCCTCCGGCCTACTCTATTCTGCAGGTTTAATGCCTGTTTATTAATTTATTTGACATGCATTTTGAGTTTAACATTGAAGGTGGTAATTTCATAAAGGCTGGTGCTGCATCAAGTCAGCTAAAGAAAATACTGAAGCAACTAAATGTTGATCCCAAAATAATTAAGCGTGTGGTAGTTGCTCTCTATGAAGCAGAAGTGAACATTGTAGCTCACGCCTATTCTGGGGTTGCTTTCATTGATATCAGCACTGATATTATTAATATCAGGCTGGTTGATGAGGGTCCCGGAATACCTGATATTCAACTTGCAATGCAAAAAGGTTATTCAACTGCATCAACTGCAGTCAGGGAAATGGGGTTTGGAGCAGGTATGGGTCTGCCAAATATAAAGAACAATAGTGATGAACTAAACATCACATCAGAAGTAAGCAAAGGAACAATTGTTGAGATGGCTTTTTATCTTAACTAATGAAACAAAATGGACACAGGTAAATTTCATCATGCTTTGAAGATTCGTGAAGACCTTTGCGTAGGTTGTTCACGATGCATGAATGTTTGCCCAACCGAAGCAATACGAGTCAAGAATGGGAAAGCTGTTCTATTTGAAGACCATTGCGTTGATTGTGGCGAATGTTTCAAGTCATGTCCTGTAAGTGCCATTATTGTTGACCATGATGACTTTAATTACATTTTTGATTACAAGTATCGTATTGCTTTGGTACCTGCTATATTTACAGGCCAATTCCCTGAAGAAATCACACACCGGCAAATTCAAAGTGTGTTGATGGAATTAGGCTTTACCCATGTTTACGAAGTTGAAAATGGTGTTGAGATTCTTATTGATGCAATAAACGATTATGCCTTATCTCATCCTGATATTAAACCACTTATTTCTTCTTTCTGCCCGGCAATTGTGAGATTAATTCAGGTTAAGTTCCCATCTCTGGTAGATAATATCATGCTCTTAAAGCCTCCTCTGGATATTTCTGCTAACTTCCTGAAGAAAGAGTTACTTGATAAAGGAATTCCTGATAATGAGATTGGTATTTTCTATGTAACTCCTTGTGCAGCGAAAATTGCTGCTATTAAGGAACCTGTTGGCGAGATGTCATCACCAATCACAGGTGCCATTAATATGGACTTTATTTTCAACAAAGTATATCGTCAGGCATCACAGAAATCAAATCAAACATGTGCTTGGCCGGGTCCGATGTGTCTGTCAAGAAAAGCCAAAAACTGGTCACTCCCAAATGGCGAAGCCAATCATGTAAAAGGGAGGTGCTTAGCCATTGACGAAATTCATAATGTGATAGATTTCCTTGAAAAGCTTGAAAATGATGAGATTTCAGACATTGATTTCCTTGAGTTAAGGGCATGTGACCAAGGTTGTGCTGGCGGAGCACTTACTCCTGGTAACCGATTCCTCACTGTTGAACGATTGAGAAATCATGTTGATTCTCTCAAAGAGAAAACTTTGCTTCATGAACACCCTGATGCATTCAGGCCTATTACAGAGCAAAAAGAATTTTTATTGAAAAACATAAGCATGATTGAGCCTGTTAAACCTCGTTCAATGATGAAGCTTGATGAAAATATGGGTGAAGCAATGAAGAAAATGGAACGAGCCAATCAGATTATGAAGGTCCTTCCAATGATTGATTGCAGTGTTTGCGGTGCTCCAAATTGCCAGGCTTTCGCTTTGGATATAGTGCAGGGAAGAGCAGAATTAAAACAATGTGTTTTTATTAAAAGCACTCTTGAACAAAGAGGAGAATTAAACCAGGAAGAAAGTAACCAGATACTCAAAGATATCTGGGGCTTTGAAAAAACTAATAAATACAGAGACATAGATCATGAAGGTAAGAGAACTAGCTGAACAGCTTGGATTAACTGTTTTCTGCGGAACCGGAGGTTTAGATAATGAAATAACCGGAGGATATGCTTCCGATTTACTAAGCGATGTTATCGGACATGCTGATAGTGGAAACTTATGGATTACTTTACAAACCCATAAAAATGTAATGGCCATTGCTTCTTTAAAGGATCTTTCCTGCGTTATTCTTGTTAAAGGTCTGCAACCAGAAGATGATATGACTTCACAAAGTAATGAGGAAAATATTCCTGTTCTGATTACCAATGAACCAACCTTTGAGATCATTGGTAAAGTTTATAATTTATTGCACAAGTAGTCATGAATACTTACAAAGCTGATTTACATATTCATACAATCTTATCTCCATGCGCCAGCCTGGAAATGAGTCCAAAGAATATTGTGCAAAAAGCTTTGGAACAAAAAATTGACATCATCGGTATTACTGACCACAACTCAACTCGTCAGTGTAAAATAGTAACCCGGGAAGCTATAAAAGAAGGTCTGACTGTTTTCCCCGGAGTGGAAGTTACCACTAAGGAAGAAATCCACTGTCTTGCCTATTTTGAATCTTTTGAGAAACTTGATATGTTTCAGACTTATCTGGATGAATTCCTTCCTGACATAAAAAACAATCCTGATCTTTTTGGTTATCAGATTGTAGTAGATGAAGATGAGAATATTGTTTTTGAAGAAGAAAAGCTTCTTATTTCAGCATTATCAATTGGAATTGACAAACTCGAAGAAATCGTGCATCAACTTAATGGCATTTTTATTCCTGCGCATGTCAATAAACCAAAAAACAGCATAATAAGTCAGTTAGGCTTTATTCCTTCAAATCTTAAAGCTGACGCATTTGAATTGTCAAAGCATATAGATACCGAATCGTTTAAGGCACAAAATCAATTGACTAAAAATTATACTTTTGTACGAAACTCAGATGCTCATTTCCTTGACCAGATAGGAGAATGTTCTACACAGCTTGAAATGGAGTCTGCTGAATATTATGAATTCTTGTTAGCGTTGCATGATCAATCAGGAAGAAAGGTGGTGATTCAATGAAAGATCTTTCAATGCATATTATGGATATAGCGCAAAACTCTATTTCTGCAAAAGCTACATGGATAAAAATAGAGATTGTTGAAAATATGGACGAGGATAATTACGCTATCATAATTGAAGATAATGGCTTTGGAATGTCTCCTAAGCTTGTTGCCAGTGTAACAGATCCCTATGTAACAACCAGAACTACCCGTAAAATAGGTCTTGGCATTCCACTGCTTAAGCAGAATGCAGAGCGAACAGAGGGGAATTTTAGCATATCAAGCGAAGAGGGAGTTGGCACCAAAGTAATAGCCAATTTTACTTTAAATCATCCTGACCGTCCACCTATTGGTGATATTGCCGGAACAATTGTACTTTTGTCAGCAGCAAATCCCAATGTTACGATCCAGTATCACCATGTTACAAATACAGGTGAATATACTTTTGATACTGCTGAAATTACTAAAACACTGGATGATATTTCGATAACAGAACCTTCAGTAATACGGTTTCTGAAAGAAATGATCAATGAGAATCTCAATGAACTAAAAATATCAAGATAGAACTTAACTAACAACAAACTTAATAAAATTTTTAAAACAACATGGGACAAGTTAAATCATTGGCCGACCTGCGTAAGATCAAGGAAAACTTGCAAGGGAAGATGGGCTTAAGGGAAAAGAGTAACAACCCCGAAAGCCTTGTACAGATTAGAGTTGCTATGGCAACATGTGGAATTGCATCAGGAGCAAAACAAGTTATGGATTTTTTCATCGAAGAGCTAGACAAGAGAAATATTCAGGCTATTGTTACCCAAACAGGTTGTATGGGTTATTGCTTTGCTGAACCTACCGTTGAAATAACTCTTCCGGGTCAGGCTTCTGTAGTTTATGGGTATGTTAATACTCAAAAAGCTGACGAGATTATTGAAAAATACATTAAGAATGGTGAACTCGTTGAAGGTATCATTCCTGTTAATTACGAAACCATCGAAAAAAAATAAGGAGGACTTATAATGGCTAAATATAAAATGCATCTTCTTGTTTGCGGTGGCACAGGATGTCATGCTTCATCAAGTGACCAGTTATTGAATAATCTGAAAACAATCGTTAACGACAAAGGGCTTGAAAATGAAGTTCAGGTCATTGCAACAGGTTGTTTTGGTTTTTGTGAAAAGGGACCTATTGTTAAAGTTATGCCTGATAACACTTTTTATACTCAGGTAACTCCCGATGATGCACGTGAAATTATTGAGGAACATGTAATTAAAGGACGTAAAGTAAACAGGTTGTTGTATATAAATCCTGAAAGCAAAGAGCATGTTTCTGATTCAAAGCATATGGGATTCTACAAAAAGCAACTACGTATTGCTTTAAGAAACTGTGGTTTCATTGATCCTGAAAATATTGAAGAATACATTGCCCGTGATGGATACGAAGCATTAGCCAAGTGTCTCACAGAAATGACTCCTCAACAAGTGATTGAATTGATGAAAAAGTCTGGTTTGCGTGGACGAGGAGGAGGAGGATTCCCCACTGGTTTAAAATGGGAAATCACCAGCAAATCAGTGAATGATGAAAAATATGTAGTTTGTAATGCCGACGAAGGCGACCCTGGTGCATTTATGGATCGTTCCATTCTTGAAGGTGATCCTCATTCTATTATTGAAGCAATGGCAATTTGCGGTTACTGTATTGGCGGTTCAAACGGATTGGTTTATATCAGGGCTGAATATCCTCTTGCTATCGAACGTTTGAAAATAGCTATCAATCAGGCACGTGAATATGGATTACTCGGTAACAACATACTTGGAACCGGTTTTAATTTTGACATTACTTTACGTTATGGAGCCGGTGCTTTTGTTTGTGGTGAAGAAACTGCTCTGATTCACTCTATGGAAGGCAAAAGAGGTGAACCTACTGTAAAACCACCATTCCCATCTGTTTCAGGTTATTATGGCAAACCAACTAATGTTAACAATGTTGAAACTTTTGCTAATGTACCGGTTATTATTAATAAAGGTGCTGAATGGTTCTCAAGTATTGGAACTGAAAAGTCAAAAGGTACCAAAGTATTTGCATTAGCAGGAAAAATTAACAATGTTGGTCTCATTGAAGTTCCTATGGGAACCACTCTTCGCGAAGTAATATATGAAATAGGGGGTGGCATTAAAGATGGCAAAGAATTTAAAGCAGTTCAAACAGGTGGCCCTTCGGGTGGCTGTTTAACTAAAAAGCATTTGGATACCCCTATCGACTATGATAATCTTATTGCCAATGGCTCAATGATGGGTTCAGGTGGAATGATTGTAATGGACGAAGATGACTGTATGGTTTCAATTGCTAAATTCTATCTTGACTTTATTGTTGAAGAATCTTGTGGTAAGTGCGCTCCTTGTCGAATTGGCAACAAGCGTCTTTCCGAAATCCTGGAGAAAATTACCAAAGGAAATGGAACACTTGAAGACATTGACCAGTTGAGGAATTTAGCTCAGGTTATTAAAGATACTGCTTTGTGTGGCTTAGGTCAAACTTCACCTAACCCTGTATTATCAACTATTGATAATTTTTGGGATGAATATATAGAACATGTAACCGATAAAAAATGCCGTGCCGGCAGATGTAAATCACTGATGCAATATGCCATTTTGGCTGAAAACTGTGTCGGTTGTACTGCTTGTGCAAGGAATTGTCCTGTTAGCGCAATTTCTGGTGAACGCAAAGGTGTTCATACAATCAATCAGGAAGTCTGCATTAAATGTGGTGCATGTCTTGAAAAGTGTAAATTCAATGCTGTGGTAATCAAATAAATTGTATTAGATAATGGAAACCATTAAAATAAATATTGACAATAAAGTTGTTGAGGTTGAAAAAGGAACCACTATCCTCACTGCTGCTAAACAAGTAGGAATACATATTCCCACCTTGTGCTATCTGCACCTTCATGATCTTAACATTGAGAATAAACCTGCAGGCTGCCGTATCTGCGTCGTAGAAGTTGCCGGCAGAAGAAATCTCGCTCCGGCTTGTGCTACTGAATGTACTGAAGGAATGGTGGTTAACACCCATAATATTAAGGTTTTGAATGCCCGTAAAACCGTACTGGAGTTAATTCTCTCTGACCACCCTACAGATTGTTTGATTTGTGCTAAAAATGGCGACTGCGAATTACAGTCATTGGCTCAGGAATTCGGTATCAGAAAAATACACTACGAAGGTGCAAAATCAACTTATCGCCCTGATACATCTCCCGCAATTATTCGTGATATTGATAAGTGCATAATGTGCCGTAGATGTGAAATGATGTGTAATGATGTTCAAACCGTTGGCGTTCTCTCTGCTGTTAACAGAGGTTTTATGTCTGTTGTTGCTCCTGCTTTCGAAATGAACCTTGACCATAGCGTTTGTACATATTGCGGACAATGCGTTGCTGTTTGCCCAACAGGTGCTCTTACTGAAGTTGATAATACCAATTCTGTTATCAGAGCTCTTGCTGATCCTAAGAAAACCGTTATAGTTCAAACCGCTCCAGCCGTCAGAGCTGCTCTTGGTGAAGAATTCGGATTCGCACCAGGTACCAGTGTTACTGGCAAGCTAGCCGCTGCTTTACGTCGCCTTGGCTTTGATTATGTATTTGATACTGACTTCGCTGCCGACTTAACCATCATGGAAGAAGGTACAGAATTACTTGGTCGTTTAAACAGCTTTTTGAAAGGTGATAAAAATGTTCCATTACCTATTTTAACTTCATGCTGCCCTGGTTGGGTTAATTTCTTTGAACATCAGTTCCCTGAAATGCGCAACATCCCTTCAACTGCCAGAAGCCCTCAGCAAATGTTTGGTGCTATTGCTAAAACTTATTTAGCTGAAAAAATTGGCGTTAAACGTGAAGACCTTGTAGTGGTTTCAATTATGCCTTGCCTCGCTAAGAAATTTGAATGCCAGAGAGAAGAATTTAAAACTAACGGTAACCCTGATGTTGATTTTTCAATTTCTACCCGTGAATTAGCTCATCTTATCAAGCAAGCTAATATTACTTTTAATGAACTTCCTGATGAAGATTTTGATAAACCTATGGGAGAATCAACCGGTGCTGCTGTTATTTTTGGAACTACCGGTGGTGTTATTGAAGCTGCTGTCAGAACTGCTTATGAAATTCAAACAGGTAAAAAACTTGAAAAGGTTGATTTTAAAGAATTGCGTGGAATGGAATACATTCGTGAAGCAACTATTGATTTCGACGGTTTACCTGTCCGTATAGGTATCGCCCATGGACTTGGTAATGCCAGGAAATTACTTGAAGAGATCAAAGCGGGTAAATCTAAGTACCATGCTATTGAAATCATGGCTTGTCCTGGTGGTTGTATTGGTGGTGGTGGTCAGCCTTTACATCATGGCGATTCATCAATCATTAAAGCTCGCCAAAAAGCGCTCTATGATGAGGATGCTTCAAAAGTTATTCGCAAATCACATGAAAATCCTTATATCATTAATCTTTATGAGGAATTTTTAGGCAAACCGTGTGGTGAATTATCACACCATCTGCTTCATACTCAATATTTTGACAAGAGTTCTGAAGTAATCGTTGGTGAATAAGCCCTATATTTGAAACACTAAAAGAAATCAAAATCATGGCAAAAATAAAATTAGCTGCAAACAAAATTGAAGAACTTAAAACTGTTTGCAAAACTTTTAACAATAATAAGGGCGAATTGATTAATGTTCTGCACCAAGCACAGGGCATCTTCGGTTATCTTCCTGCAGAAGTTCAGGAAATAATAGCTCAAGAATTAGCAATTCCCGTAGCCCAGGTTTATGGGGTAGTATCCTTTTACTCTTTCTTTACGATGCTTCCTAAAGGTCAACATCCTATCTCCGTTTGCTTAGGTACTGCTTGTTATGTAAGGGGCGCTGAAAAAATTATTGAAGAATTTAAACGTGTTCTCAATATCAGTGTAGGTGAAACTACTCCTGATGGCAAATTCTCTTTATCATGTCTTCGTTGTGTTGGCGCATGCGGACTTGCTCCGGTTGCACTGATAGGTGATAAAGTGTATGGTCGTCTGTCGCCTGATCGCGTAAAGGAAATTATTGCTGAATACTAAATTAAGAATACTTTACTGATTAAGACAGGCTGTCAATTGGGCAGCCTGCCTTTTTTTTTAAATCAATCAGTAATTGGATAACCAGGGTTACTGCTTCATTTAGCATAATTGTTGAATGTACTTATAGCCCTGTTTAATATGATGCTTAGGTAGTATTCTTTAGGCTTATGAGGGCCCTGCTAATAAATATTTTGGCCAATTAATGCTTTACTCAATTAATACTTTACTTGCTAGTTTCCCATCACGAGAAGTTTGAGGTGTAATCAATTCTATTCCTAATATCTGTATAGAAATCGTTTTTGCATCATCAACAGATTAAGCAATTTTTATTCCTCCCCCTTTACCCCTTTCACCTGAATATATCCGGGCATTAACTACAAAATATGCTGATCCTGTTTTTTTTTGCACTTCCAGTTGCAGCCTCATCTGTATCATCAGCGTTGAAAGTAATTATTTCTTTGGATATCTTTACATTGAAGGATTTAAGAATTTCCTTAGCCTGGTATTCGTGAAGATTCATTTTTCGATAGATTAACTTAACACTTTTACATCTCTCATAAACGCGAGTTAGTATTTTGAGTTCAATTATCAGATTACAATTTCTACCATTGACTTTTAGATAATTCTGCTTTGCTCCTTAAAGCAAATTTCAATTTCTGTCCCTGCGTTGTGGGTCGGTGGATAGTCGCTACTTTGCTCTTTAAATCAAATTTCAATCTCCGGTAAACAAAAAAAATCAAGAGTATATACTCTTGATTTTTTTGTTTACCGTTATATGATTCTCTGCTTTGAGAGGCATATATCATGATTGAAATTCCTTAAGAGATTCCATTAGTTTTTTCCTTGTAAAGAAAATCCTGCTTTTAACCGTTCCAATTGACAAATTGAGGTTTTCAGCAATCTCTTTATATTTATATCCGGCAGCATGCATCTCAAAAGGCATCCGTTGATCTTTCTCCAGCCTTGATATCCCCGCTTTAATCTCCTTTGTAGAGATATCTGATTCAGGAGAACCAAAATCAGATTTCTTAGGAATATTCAGATAGTAAAGATCTTCAGAATTATCTACAATTGTATTTGCTTTTTTATTACGCCGATAATTGTTAATAAACGTATTTTTCATAATAGTGAAAGTCCAGGCCTTCAGGTTTGTCTGGTCAGCAAATTTATCCCTGTGCATTAATGCCTTTAGATAAGTATCCTGAATCAAATCCTTCGCCTCTTCCTTATCGTTTGTCAGAGTATAAGCAAAGTAGAAAAGGTGATCGTGAAGGCTTATTAATTTTCGGCTAAAATCCATAACAGTTATTTTTGAGTTCTATAATCTGATAAATTCCAGAACACAAAAGTGATGATGAAACGCCAAAATGACGTTACACGATCTTAATGAAATGTTACATCATTTACAGCTAAATCTCTTTTTTACACATATCTTAGCAGCATGACAATAATCTTATATTATTGATTTACAGGCATTATAAATGATTATTCTTTCCTCCTTCTTGTTTTTTAATGTCAGCTTGGGTGTATGTGGAATTCATGAAACTCTTGCTGATAATTATGTAACAGATTAATCAATTAGCTCCAGCATCTTTGCTATTACATTATTCAACTGAACTTACCAGTGGCATATAAAAGATGATTTGATTATCAAAATATAAGCAATATCTGTACCGTCAAGGTGAAATATTTATCAGTTTGAGCAAATAACCTTTATTGTAAACTAATAATAATAAAAAGTAACAAAAAGCAACCATGGATAAGCAAAGGAAAACCAGGAAATCAAATTTCCTGCAAAAGGGGATTTCTGAAAATAAGATAGAAGATCTAATCACAATGATCTCACTCAATCCTATCTTTCGAAAAATCAGAAAAGAAAACCAATATATTGG
>Ga0172378_10001565_pt1 | contig 21183 bp, 15 predicted proteins | sample GrowelOW332metaG_FD_119755 | JGI IMG/M metagenome (GOLD analysis project Ga0172378, IMG submission 119755) | Groundwater microbial communities from an aquifer near a municipal landfill in Southern Ontario, Canada - Pumphouse #3_1 metaG | ecosystem: Environmental > Aquatic > Deep subsurface >... | reverse complement strand
CCGCTTTTTTTCGGCTTCAGGATCTTTTGACCCGAAAATCGAAGCAAAGAGATTCTGAAAGAAACCGCCGCCTAATGATTCTGTCCTGCCCATAGCTCCATATTATATGATATTCTCAACTAGGGCAAGAACATGAGTAGGACATTCTTTAACACATTTTCCGCAGCTGTTGCAGAGTGCATAATCGACAACCGGAATACCGTTGATGACCTTTATTGCGCCTTTTTCACAGTTCCGTTCGCATTTTCCGCACTTAATGCATCCTGCTTTGCATGTTTTGAGTACCATAGCCTTATTTTCATTGCGGTTAGAGCAAAGAGCTGCAGCACCTTTGCGCGAGACCGGTACCTTGAAAAACAGGTGCATCGGACACGCTTTTATACACATACCGCATCCTGTACACTTTTCTGTATTTACGTGCGGGAGCCCGTCGTCCCCCATGGACAGAGCATCGAATTTACAGGCGTCGATGCAGTCTCCGAATCCGACACAGCCCCACTGGCACATTTTTGTTCCATTAACAGCCTGATGGGCTGCTGCACAGCTTTTTACACCGTTATAAAAGCCGCGCGGAACACAGTTGTCTTTGCAGCCGCGGCAGGCGAGTACAACAACGTGGTCTTCTGCGTCTACTTTGACCCCGAGAACTTTTGCAACCGCCTGTGCAGTTTTTACGCCGCCTGCTGCACATCCGTCTGCCGGTGCCTGACCTGCAGCACAGGCAGCAGCAAAACCGTCACATCCCGGATATCCGCACGCACCGCAGTTTGCACCGGGAAGCACATCGCGTACCATTTTCGCCTTTGTATCGACAGGCACGGCAAAGATTTTTTTGAAGAAACCAAGCAGTATGCCGATAACGAATGCAAGTATAAATGAAACTATTACAGCAATAATAACCGTAGTCATAAAAATTCCTCTCTGCTATTTTATAAGTCCGCTGAATCCTAAGAAAGACAGCGACAGAAGCCCTGCCGTGATGAACAGGATCGGTTTGCCCTGAAGAAATTTCGGAATTGTAGAACTTTTTATGCGTTCCCGTACTCCCGACATAATTACCATGGCAATAAGAAAACCGCATGCTGTTCCTGCTGCATAGATAAGCGACTGAATGTAGTTGTAATTTTTGCTGATGCAGTTGAGCGTCGTGCCGAGTACGGCACAGTTTGTTGTAATAAGTGCAAGATATACGCCCATAGCGCTGTACAGTCCCGGAATTGATTTTTTAAGATAGAATTCTACAAGCTGAACGAGTGCGGCAATAACAAGAATAAAAATAAGGGTTTCAAGAAATTCGAGTTTCAAAGGCACCATTATTCCATAAAAAATCGGATAGGTGACCGCCGTTGCAAGAATAATGACGAAAGTCGTTGCTATGCTCATGCCGGTCGCCTTTCCCGTATCGCTTGTCATACCGATAAAAGGACAGATTGCAAGGTACTGGATGAGAACGACATTGTCGACAAGCATTGACTTAAGAAATATGCCCAGGTACAGATTCATTTTGCGTCTCCTTTTTTAGCTGCCGCTTTTTTACTGATTCCGACCGTAAGTGCAGTAAGCAGACCGAATACGAAGAATCCACCCGGTGCCCGCGAAAAAAAGCCGATCGTGTACGTTTCGGGCAGCACGTGTATACCGAAGAATGTACCACTCCCCAGCAGTTCCCGTACGAGCGATATAATAAAGAGTACCCATGTATAGCCTAATCCCATACCGATTGCATCAAGCACAGAATCTAATACGGTGTTTTTTGAAGCATATGATTCGACACGGCCCATAATGATGCAGTTGACGACGATGAGCGGCAGAAATACACCGAGTGCCTCAGACAACGCCGGAATGTAAGCGTTAAGAAGCAGCTGCACGATTGTTGTAAAGGCTGCAATAATAATGATGAAAATAGGGAGCCGGATATCTTCCGGAATCTGTTTTCTGAACAGACTGATTATCAGTTCACTCATGATAAGGACGAACGTCATTGCAAGTCCCATACCTATACCGTTGAATACGTTCGTAGTCACAGCAAGTGATGAACACAATCCTATTGAAAGTATGAGAAGCGGATTTTCCTTTACCAGTCCGTTCAGAAATACAGCAAGTCTATTGGTTCTTTCCATAACCTATTCCTCCTGATAATGTTCATTGAGCGTGTATTCCGCGCTGCCATCAGGAGCTGTTCTGCCCCCGTGTTTTTCCATAATACCGGCCGCTTCGTATGCGGCGACTTTTACCATGTCGGCAACGCAGTCGCTTGAAATGGACGCACCTGAGACGACGTCATAATCAGTTCCCGGACGCAGATTCTGGTCGGCAGATTTTGACGAGAACTGGTTGTAGAAAGACGGCGTGGCCGTATTCATGCCGAGATTAGGCGAGTCCTGAATACGGACAATACGTGCACCCAGAATAGTCCGGTTTATGTCGACAACCGCGATGACCGAACCACCGTTTTCACTGTACGTCTGTCCGCTGACTTCAACTGCAGCTGCGACGATTTTGCCGCTTCCGTCCTTTATGAGCGATTCACGGTCGACCACCATCTTATGCGGATAGTATGACGCATCATGTGCGACGTCTTCCGAGGTCGTAAGTCCTTTGTATGCATCGAAGGTACTGCAAATATCCTTTACTGCATCTTCAAATGAGAAAAGAACCGGTTGTTCTGCTGCTTTCGGTGCATCTCCGGATGCCGCCGCTCCGCCGTATTTTTCCGCCAGGTATTCACCGGCACTGTATGTTCCCTGTTTGAGCAGGTTTGCAACACCCTTACTAGTGATTGTTGCACCGGATACGGCTTCAAATGTTTTATTTACCATAAAGCCGTCGTTTGCATTTTTTCCCTTTAACTGGTCGTAGAACGTCGTGCCGCCTTTTGTTTTATAAGACGGGTCGTTCGCTTTCAGACCGAATCCGGGGGAATCGGTAAGTTCAAGGAACTGCATGCCTGTTACGGTACGATTCAGATCAAGTCCGACAAGAATTGTTGCATGATCATACGTCGGCCCGGAAACCTGCGCAACCGCACCAGTGACGGTACCGCCTTTCTTTGCAAGATACATTTTCACAATCGAAATTGCAGAATCAGTGCTCGGTTTGTAATCAGTTACCTGTTCGAATGAATCGGCATCGGGAAATACTGTTTTCATACCGGCATTTGCCTTTTCGATCTGATGCTGTTCTATAACGGGAGCCGTAATACTGTTTACCAGTGCAAGAAGAAAGCAGGAAATGACGGCGAATGCTGCTAGTGTGAAACCGAGCTTAAGTGTCTGTTTCATTTTGCCGCCTCCTTTTCTGCATTTTTGACGTCGAATGATGTTACCGTTTTCCGGGCCGGCACCGGTTTTTTTGCCCGGTGTCCGTAGCCGTATTTTGTAACCGTAAGTTTATTAAGAAATGCAGAAAGAGAGTTCATAATAAGGATAGAGAACATGACACCTTCCGGGTATCCGCCGAATTTGCGGATCAGAAACGTAATCAGTCCGCATCCGGCTCCGAAAACGAGACGGCCCGGTCCGGTTACCGGTGCAGTCGCATAATCTGTGACCATAAAAGTTGCACCGAACAGAAGTCCTCCTGCAAGCAGCGCCATGAGTACGTCGCCTCCTGTTACCCATGTAAGAAGTGCAACTGTTGCGACCATTGTAAGCGGAGCGCGCCAGTCGATGATGCGCGTAAGTGCAAGGAATGCAAATGAAATAAGAATCAGCAGAATACTTGTTTCTCCGATACATCCTGCTCTGTTTCCCAGAAAATACTGAAGATACGTACCTGAATCTGCAATGAATGAACCTTCCTTTATCTGCGACAGGACTGTTGCACTGCTTACCGCGTCCGTAGCCGGATCAAGCCATGAAGCTCCAAGCGCTGCAGGAAAGCTGACGAAAAGAAAAGCACGGCCGGTAAGGGCCGGATTCCATACATTTGCTCCAAGTCCGCCGAAGAAACCTTTTGCAACAATTACAGCGAACGCAGCGCCGAGCAGTACCATCCAGACGGGTGTCGTCGGAGGCAGAACGAGCGCAAGCAGAATGCCCGAAACGGCAGCAGAGCAGTCTTTTACGGTGATTTCATGCTTCGTGAGTTTCTGGAAAAGCGCTTCAAAACATACCGTTCCTGCAACTGAAACAAGAATAGTGACAAGCGCGCGGACACCGAACAGTATGACACCGTATACACATTCAGGAAGAAGTGCAAGAATGACCGCACTCATGATTTTTTGTGTTGTAACACCATTTGCAAAATGCGGGGACGGTGACAGGTATATTTCATTTTTATCTGATTCAGTCATTATTTTGTACCTCCTGATGATGCAGCTGCCGCAGCTTTTGCCTTTGCCTCTGCAGCACGGGTACGTACGACATTTTTTCCGTAACGGAAACGCTGTACGAGCCTGATATGGGCAGGGCAGACGTACGAACAGGAGCCGCATTCAATGCAGTCCATAAGTCCGTATTTTTTCGCCTGTTCAAAGTCACCGGTTCTGATAGTGCGGGCCATCATAACCGGTGCCAGTTTCATCGGGCATGCTCTGATACATGACGCACAGCCGATACACGGTGATTCGTCTACAAGATATGTTTCTTTTTTTGTAAGAAAAAGTACACCGCTTGTCCCCTTTACAATCGGAAACATTGCGTTAGTCATGGCAAATCCCATCATCGGACCGCCTGAAATGATTTTAGCAATTTCTCCCCGTTTGAGCTGAATAACTTCAGGAATGAGATCACCGACATTGGTTCCGACGGGAACACGTATGTTCTTGGGCGTTTCGCATGCACCTCCACTGATTGTAAGCGCACGTTCAATGAGTGGTTTGCCCAGACGGAACGCATCGGAAATTGCGCAGACTGTTCCGACATTGGAGATGAGGCAGCCGGCAGCAGCAGGAAGACCGCCGGCCGGAATTTCGCGGCCGAGCAGGGCAAGCGTAAGGTTTTTTTCACATCCCTGCGGGTACTTCGTTTTTACAATCCTGACTTCCATGTCATCGGCATATCCGGCTTTGCATACCGCTTTGTTGATTACATCCAGGAGATCAGCCTTGTTGCTTTCAAGCGCAATAATGCCGTGCGCGCCCATAAGACGAAGCTCGATTGCAAGTCCGTCAACGACTTTATCTGCATCTTCTTTCAGGGTACGATAATCTATAGTAAGATATGGTTCACATTCAGCGGCATTGAGAATGACATATTCTATTTCCGTACCTGCAGGCGGATTGAGTTTTACATGAGTCGGAAATGATGCTCCTCCCATACCGACTATTCCGGCATCTTTTATGCGTTTCAGCGCGTCTTTTCCATCGCAGGAAAACGGATCCAGAGGGGCCATATATGCCGTTTCGTCGGAACCGTCTGATACAATTGTTATACAGGGTGCCTCTGTATTGCCTGTAACCATATGTGGTTCGATTTTTTTTACTGTACCGGTTATGGATGCATGAACAGGTGCTGACATGTATTTATCAGACTGCGCTATTATCTGTCCTTTTATGACGCGGTCGCCGACTTTTACGACGCATTCATTCGGTGCACCGCCCATAGTGACTGGAATAGTCACTGTTTTAGAAGAAGGAAACGCATCTGTGATTTGGGAATCACGGGAAAGTTCCTTATGTTCAGGCGGATAAATGCCGCCTTTGAATGTAAACATTTTCATGGATTCTATTGTATGTTATTCTGCTTTTGACGTCAAATTGTTTACTGCTGTAATTACTGTAACCATTGATGGATTAAATGAATATTATTCACTATAATAGAATAAATTTAAGTATAACGGAGGCTATGAACAATGGTAAAAAAAATTATAGCTGGTGCAGTTTCTGTGTTTGTACCGGCTGTATTATTTGCCTATAATCCGCCGGTTAGCGGCGAGAGTTTGGACAGACTTACGAGTCCTGCACAGCTTACATCCGCTTCTTCAAGCGCCGGGGGCGGACTTTTTTCTGCGGGTCCTGATTCGATCGTTTTTAATCCGGCTCTTATAGCATACGAACAGCGGATTACACTTGATTTAGGATATACTGCGCTCTTTTCTTCCGACAACCCGGACAATGCGTACGGTGCTGCATTCGGAACAGGAATACTTGTTCCGTGGAAATGGTTTGTCGGCAGCGGAATCATCAAAGGTGATTTTCTCCCGTTTGACGAGATGAATGCAGGAAATACGCTCGGTACAAATATCGGCATTGCAAAGGAAGTATCGGAACACCTGAGTGTCGGTGCCGGCATTAACAGCGGTGTTTTCTGGGGCGCCGGCAGTGACTGGTCTCTCGGTGCGGATATCGGTGTACTGTACCGGCTTCCGCAGCTCGGTTTTATGAAAGATTTCCGTATCGGTGTTTCGATGCTCAATCTGGGAAAGAATTACGGAAATACGACATTACCCGGAATCAGCTCAGATGATGATACCGGGTCGTTCCCGCAGATTGCAACACTTCGTACTGGTGCAGCGGCTGTCCTTTTTTCAAGCAATAATTTCAAGGGTGGTGCCTCTTTAGATTTTGCGGTACCGGGTTTCCAGAATCTTATTATCGATACAGGATTGCAGCTTTCGTTCAATGATATGCTGTATCTCCGCGCATCAGAGGAAGTAAACATCAGGGAATCAATCGCAGGACATGCGGACTATATGCCGTCGGTCAGCCTCGGTTATCGTTTTACATTCAGTGCAAAAAACAACAAGTATCTGGAAAAGAACGGCTGGTCACAGAGCGAAATGACGACAAGCGCAGCATGGCAGCAGCTGTATCAGACGGTAAATGCGTGTTCGCTCGGAGTCAGGATGAATCTTGGCATGCAGGATACGGATCCGCCCCGTATTGAACTGTGGAACGGAGAGGAGGACCAGAAATGAAAAAAACAATTTTAACAGTAATTACCGCAGTCCTTTTTCTGGCTGCAGTACCTGTTTTTGCAGAACGGGGACCTGAATTTATATCTCCGAATAATGACGGTGTTCAGGATGAACTTGTTATTCCTCTGAAAATCTATGAAAAACGCTATGTTGAGTCCTGGAGTCTGATTATTGAAAATGCAGAGGGAAAAATTGTCCGTAAAATAGGGAACAAAATTTCATTACCGGAGAATATAACATTCAAATCGTTTTTTAAACAGTTGATTACACCGAAGCAGGGAGTTGATATTCCTGCTTCGGTAACATGGAACGGCGCTATGGATAACGGCGAGACAGCTCCCGACGGTACATATCAGTATTATTTTACCGCGACTGACGATAACGGCAATATCGGTAAGACTGACAGGTACGAAGTTATTGTTGATACTTCTGCTCCTAAGGTAACGGTTGAACAACCGTCCGACCGCATTTTCGGGGAAGGTGCAAAATCCGAATTCAAAATCAAACAGTCGGGTTCAAAAGAAGATGAATGGGTCGGAAGTTTCAAAGCTGCCAGTGGTTCGGTTATCCGCAGGTTCGTATGGAAAAATTCTGAACCGCTTGATTTTACTTGGAACGGTACAAATGATTCTGGAACTCCTGTCTCCGACGGTGTCTATTCGTATGAAATAAAAGCGACGGACCGTGCAGGAAATGTTTCTGCAGATGCGTCGATAACAAATATTATTTTCTCAGCGGAAAAACCTGCAACGAATATTTCAATCGACGGAAGCAAATATTTCTCACCGAAATCGGATAGTAAACTTTCTTCTATTATGTTTAACGTAACTATTCCTGTGCCGGCAGCAGACAGCGGAAATAAACTTACAGCATGGAGCGTTTCAATCGTTGATGCCGGCGGAAAAGTCTATCGTACGTATGATTCGTCTTCATCAGAAATTCCACCAGATACCATCGTATTTGATGGAACAGATTCAACCGGCAGCGTTCTTGCCAACGGGCGGTATCAGGCAAAGGTTATCGCAAAATATCTGAACGGATTCGAACCTGTACCTGTTTTTTCTCCTGTTTTTGTACTTGATACGACAAAACCGGACGCTCAGGTCCGTGTCTCCGATAAAATTTTCGGAGCAGGTTCAAAAAATACGGTTACAATCAGTCAGTTCTTTACTCCTAAACCTCTTGCAGCAGTTAAAGCATGGAACGGCGGAATTTACGCAGCTGATGATGAAGCAAAAGTTGTAAAGAAATTCTCATTCGGTGAATTTCCTCCTGATTCTGTCGTCTGGGACGGTCTTAACGATAACGACAAGCTTGCTCCGAACGGTTCATATGTGTTCGAACTTTCCGCAACGGATCTTGCAGGCAATACAGGCGTTATCCGGTCGGACCAGTTCAACCTTGATACGACGGAAGCGACAATTATACTTGCAATGAAGGATACCTCTTTCTCACCGGACAGTGACAGGAGTAAAGATACGATTACATTTACCCCTATAACACATGCAGGCAGCGGAGGAATAGTAAAGTATACATTTAAGATTTCTTCAGCAGCAGCTAAAACGGCAGTCAAAACGATGAGTGAAAACAGAACAGTTCCCTCGTCATTCGTCTGGGACGGTAAAGATGACAGCGGAATTATCTGCCCTGACGGACAGTATACCGCATCACTGGACATTACTTCAGCGAATGACTCGACTGCGTCTGCAACAACGCAGCAGTTTACGCTTGATACAAAGGCCCCGTACCTTTTGGCCCGGATACCATGGTCTTCATTCTCTCCTGACGGTGACGGAAATCAGGATACGATTCCCGTTGCTGTAACCGACTGCACAATCGAGAAATTGTGGTCGGCAGAAGTCAAAGATGCAAAGGGGATTACGATACGCAGATTTACATGGAACGGTAGTGTTCAGACTGACGGAAAACCTGGGTTTGACTGGAATGGAACCGACGAATCCGGAAATACAGCTTCCGACGGTATATATTCAATAGTCATCAGTTCTACCGACGAAGCAGGGAATACGTTCAGCACATCGCTTAACGGTATTACACTTGATAACCGCGAAGTAAAAGCGTACGTTACGACTGACCTTGAAGGAATTTCACCGAACGGTGATAATACGCTCGATTCGCAGAAGTTTACAATCCGGACTTCTGTACCGGACGGCATACTTTCCTGGAATTTTGATGTCTGCAGTGAGGACGGAACTTCAATACGCAGCTGGTCTGACAAGGACAGTCCGGATGTTCCTGCAACAATTACCTGGGACGGTCTTGATATGAATGGTAAGGCAGAAGAGGGTACATTTACCGGGAGACTGCAGATTGTTTATAAAAAAGGTAATAAAGTTACAGCTTCGTCTGCTCCATTCGTATGTTCGGCTACTCCTCCTGTACTCAGTGTAAAAACCGCTCCTGAATATTTCAGCCCCGATAACGATGGTACGGACGATGATTTGTTCATTATGCTCAATGGTTCAACGAAGGGCAGAATTACAAACTGGTCGTTCACTATAAACGATCCACAGGGGAGCGCGTTCTGGCGGACCGGTGGTACTACGACTATTACAAATCGTATTGTCTGGGATGGTTTGAGTAATACTCAGAAAGATGCCGGCGGTATGGCGGAACGTGTACAGTCTGCCATGGATTATCCGTGGACGTTTACTGTAAAAGACAGCCTCGGTATGTCGTCGACAATCAACGGCATTATTGCAGTCGATGTACTTGTAATCCGTGACGGCAATGTACTTAAGATGGCTGTCCCCTCAATTATTTTCCGTTCTGATAACGCCGATTTCAAGGTGGAATCCGTACCGGGAAAGAAAGACGGAGTTACGGCAGAACAGGCTGAGAAGAACGGGCGTGTCCTTAAACGTATTGCTGAAATTCTGAATAAGTTCAAGGACTACAAAGTAACAGTAGTCGGCCATGCAAATCGTACGACCGATGATGAGGCTGAGGAAACACAGGATAATCCGAGACGATGGGGACCGGCCCTTATTCCATTGTCTCTCAAGCGTGCAGAGTTTGTAAAGTCGTATCTTGTCAGTAAGGGTGTAGGTGCATCCAGGCTTTCAACAGAAGGCAAAGGCGGCACAGAACCTGTTGTAAACTGGCAGGATAAAGATAATAACTGGAAGAACCGGCGCGTCGAGTTCATTCTGGAAAAATAAGTATAATAACTACCTGCGGACGTTCTTTACGGCCCGCAGGTAATTTTATTCGTGCGATTATCCCTGCTTTTACATTGCAGGGGGTAATTCTGCTCCAGTATTTAAATGAGTAACAGTTTTTATTTGTCCGACTGTATATCCATAAGCACGCGGTCGAGCAATCCCACGGAGAATATTGTTGACCTGTTTCTCCCGTTTTCCTTTGAAAAGTAGAGTGCCTGATCCGAACGTTTAAATATATATTTAGGTGTAACTCCTTTCAGCGCTTCAATCATACAGCCCCCGATGCTCACGGTTATCTGGAGTTTCTGATCTTTTTCGTATAATTCAATGCCGGCAACACTCCGGCGGATACGTTCAGCAACAAGAAAGAGAGAATCAGGATCACAGTCGGATAAGAGTATAGAAAATTCTTCACCTCCGAAACGGGCAACGCAGTCTTCTTCCCGGACTATCCGCTGCAGTGTCTGGGAGAGAGCAACAAGAACTTTGTCTCCCGCAAGATGTCCATATGTATCGTTAAAATGTTTGAAATGATCAATGTCGAGCATAAGCATGGCAGATTTTGTATTATGCCGCCGCGCAGAAGCAATCTTTTCCTGAATACGTTTAACGAAATAATCATAGGTAAACAATCCTGTTTTTGGATCTGTAATAGAAGTCTCATAATGAAGCTCATTCTGCATGGTAATTGCAAAAATGGAGAACATACGCTGCATATAATCAAGTTCATTTTTTGTATATTCATTACCGACGATTTTATCTGTCATAATGATAATACCGTATACTCCACCGATACCCATCAGCGGAATAATCAGATTCGGATGCAGACCTGCAAAATCAGAGCTGAATGTATTTGGAGGAAATATTTTTTCAATTGATTTAAAAGAGACAGCTTCTCCGCTGTGATACGAATCGGTATGGGTGTCGAAAAAATTTTTGAGTTCATTAAAACAACTTTCATTTATAGAATCTCTTGTTTTTTTCAGCCGCCTGAAATAATACTGTTTAAGTGAATCATTGCGGGGGGCCTTAATAATAAAGACAAGTGTCTGCGGTATAAAATAATCAAGAAATTTTGTAATAAGAAATGTGAGCATGGACTCAACGTTTGTATACGACACGAGCAGCTGCATGTCAGAAATGATACGTTTAAGTTCTCTATTTTCCCTTTTTAAATCTTCAAGGGAATCTAGCATACCTGACTGCTGGAGGTGCTGGAATTGAGCAAGAATATCTACTGATGATTCTTCCATAAGTTATTATTACTATAGCACATTTTTTGTTTTTTTTCTGAAAATTGATCCAGTTTGTTTTATAAATCATGTATATTGTTTGAATATAACCTATTGACTTTTTTCAAAGTTTTTAATAGTATAACTCTCACGTTCGTAATTGGGACGTAAGCTCGATTAGCTCAGCTGGTAGAGCAATGGACTGTTAATCCATGTGTCGCAGGTTCAAAACCTGCATCGGGCGATAAAAAAGTCAGGTTAAAAAGCCTGACTTTTTTTATTTAACACAGAGAATATTCGGGAAAAGAAGCAGGTTTTGAAGCGGAGCACGCGCGCGAAGCGAAAAGGCGCCATGGAGGGCGCCGGCAGCGTGCACAGCCGGCCGGGAGAGAGCGGACAGAAAGTCCGTGAACGGAAGGCAAAACCTGCATCGGGCGATAAAAAAGTCAGGTTAAAAAGCCTGACTTTTTTTATTTAACATACGTGCTCTGTTTTTCTTTCCTTTATTTTCCCCTCAATGAATAAAATTGTGGTATTATATATATAAAGGAGTCACAAATATATGACTGTTGAACAGATAGCAACAGCTGTAGACGGTTTGATTGTCTGCGGTGAGACATTCAGGAATAAAGAGATTGCCACGGCCTGCGGGTCGGATATGATGAGCGATGTTATGGCTTTTTATCATGACCGGGGTCTTCTGCTTACAGGTCTGGTTAATATACAGGTGATTCGTACGGCCAGTCTGCTTGATCTTGACGGAATCTGCTTTGTACGCGGGAAAAAACCGACACAGGAGATGACCGGACTTGCGGAAGAGAACAATCTGTTTATTATTGAAACGGATATGCCGATGTTCCCTGCCTGTGGAAAACTTTTTGCTGCAGGACTAAAGGGGAACTGAATAAGACGATGACATACGCATATGACGTCTCTGGTGATGATTTTTCAAAGGCAGGAACAGCTTCACAGGATATAAAAAAGAAACTTCAGCAGCTGGGACTTCCTGTAGCAGTAATAAAACGTACTGCAATTGCAATGTTTGAAGCTGAAATCAACATGGTGATACATGCTCACGGAGGTAAGGCTTCTGTAGATATTGGAGAGGATAAAATTATCATAGTGATGGAAGATCATGGACCTGGTATCCCCGATATTGAACTGGCTATGCAGCCGGGATATTCGACTGCTTCTGCTGAAGCCAGGGATCTTGGATGGGGCGCCGGAATGGGGCTTCCGAATATGAAACGTAATTCTGATTTTATGCATATAGACAGTACAGTCGGAGTCGGTACGAAAGTGACAATGGAGATAAAAACACAGGATGTCTGAACAACAAGGAGCGTCACAATTTCACTCTGTTCATCTTCACGAGGATATGTGCAAAGGCTGTACAATTTGCGTCACAGGCTGTCCTGCAGAGGCAATCCGTGTCCGGAACGGTAAGGCTCATATCCTTGAGGAACGTTGTATCGACTGTGGTGAATGTATCAGGCATTGTCCGAACAAAGCAAAGTATTCACTTACAGCGGATTTAGATGACTTAAAACCGTATTCGCTTAGAGCTGCGCTTATTACTCCGTCTATATACGGACAGTTTAATGTGCATTATTCAAAACAGCAGATTCACGATGCGTTCAAGTTACTCGGTTTTACCGACGTATATGATGTATCCGAAGATGCTCTGAAGATAAGCCGTGCAACATCTTACCTGCTGAGTCACGGAAAGAATTTACCGAAACCGCTTATTTCATCGTCGTGTCCTACTGTCATCAAACTGATTGAAGTACGCTTTCCGTCCCTGCTTGATAATATTCTTCCGCTTCTTCCTCCTGTAGAGCTTACCGCGCGCAGAGCACGCAGGGAACTTGAGGCAAAATCCGGACCGTCTGAAAAAGTTGGTGTTTTTCTTATTTCCCCGTGTTCCGCAAAAATTACTGTTGCACGTTCGCCGGTGGGATATGATTTTACTGACATGGACGGTGCTTTTTCATTTGCTACTTTGTATCTTCCTCTTATTACGGAACTCAGAAAGATGCGCAGCGACGAAAAAAAAGACGTCAGCGACATTGCGGAAGAACTCAAGGCTCTTAATATCGGAGCTGCTGCTCCTGAAGTTTCCGACTGGTATACGGATGCTCCCGACGGACTTGCATGGGGCCGGGAATCAGGTGAATCTGAATATGCAGCCCATTTTCTTGACCATCCGGAGAAATTCAACTGGATTACTTCATGCGGCATTCAGCAGGTAATCGAAACACTTGAGTCGATTGAAGACGGACAGCTGGGCGCATACGACTTTGTTGAGCTTGATGCATGTCCCGGGGGCTGTATTAACGGTCCTCTTCTGATAAAAACGAGCAGTGAAGGGCTTGCTGTTATGCGCAACAGACTTCGTAACCGCCGTGTGCAGGCAGCAGACTTTGCCGCTCGGGAGCTGCCGGAAAAAGAACGTCCTCGTTCGGCGGAAGAAGCGCAGAATAAATCGTCGCCCGGAAGAAAGGGGGACAGAGAGCTTGCTGCAACACTTGCTGCAGAAGACGCATCGCAGGACAGGGCGGATGCAGCTTCTCCGATGCTTACAGATTTAATAGACGAACCTGCTCCTGACATTGCTGCACTGTCATTTACCAGACAGATTACTCCGCGGCCTGCACGACTGCTCAGCGATGATTTTGCAACAGCACGTAAGATGATGCAGAATATGGAGGATATTGTTGAACAGCTTCCCGGACTTGACTGTGGTTCGTGCGGAGCACCTAACTGCCGGGCACTTGCAGAAGATATCGTTCGTCATCAGGCAACGCTTGAAGACTGTGTTACAATTATGAAATCACGGTACGAGGAATTGTTATTCGGAAATAATCATACGACAGGAGGTGGAAATGGAACAGGCGGAACTCATTGAACTGAAAAAATTGCTGCGAAAGGAAATGCGTATCCGTATAAGATCATTCTGTGCGGATATCCAGAATGCAGAATCTGCATCTGCTGCTGCGGTTTCTGCGTTTCTTTCTTCCGATGTATATCGGAATGCGGAAACTGTTTTTACTTTCGTTTCGACTGAGCTGGAAGTGAATACAAGACGGATTATTGCAAAAGCTGTTACAGACGGGAAAAAAACAGCAGTCCCTCGGATAATAAGTAATACTAATGAAATGAATTTTTACTATCTTGATGGAAACCGTATTATCGGAAAGCAGCTTGTACCAGGGGCATACGGTATTCTGGAACCTGACGAATGTGCAGAAGAAGCAGCTGTACTGAAATTTCCCGCAAAAACGGTAATCGTTGTTCCAGGGCTTGCATTTTCAAAAGACGGTTTCCGTCTGGGCAGAGGTAAAGGATTTTATGATCGATATATCGGTCACGTGAAGGCGGCCGGAAAAAATCAGCCGGCGGCAGTCGTAGGACTTTGTTTCGACTGCCAGATAGTGGAAACGGTACCGCACGACAGCCTCGATATGAACGTTTCTCATATTGCAAGCGAAAGCGGTCTGTCTGCTACTTCACCGCATCCTTAGAATACAGCCTGAGCGGAGCAGCTCCAGAGAAATATTTACTGCATATGCCGGCAACCTGTTTCTGTGCAGCTGTATCTACTGTTTCATAGTCATTCAGATACTGCATGGCGTTCTGCAGCATATCTTTATTTTGTCCTGTTTCAATACCTTCATGAATGAGCATGGCCGTTCCCCTGTTTGTCTGCGTACCAGCAAGCGCACAGAGTATCCAGTTGCAGAGTATTTCATCTGCAAATTTTTTCCATGTTGCTGTTTCTTCTGCATCTCTGGAAAGTTGTGCTGCTGTTTTTTCATACAGGACGTCTGCCTGGCGTGTATGGTCAACGTTCGTGAGCGTGATGACAGCTGCCTGCATACTGTACGATGCAGCGTCCGTTTTTACTGTTATACCAGGAGAAAGTACTGCCGCATTTTTTTTCAGACGGGAGCTGAACGTGTAAACAAGCGCATTGAACAGCGGAAAATCGGGCGAACCGGGATCGGGTGAGGGAATCCAGAATTGTACAGGGTCTGAAAATGTCGTCGTCGGAACGAGAACGGGAGGTTGCAGACCTGCAGGTTCAGCGTTAGTACCGGTGATAAAAAGATGGCGCAGTGGTACTGTGATTTTTTTATCGTCAGAAAATTGTGGTACAGGGATTACCGGTCGTACATTTTCTCTTTTTGTCTGCAGCGACAGTATACCAAGTGATGATTCCAGCAGATTGTGCAGGCTGTCACTGTTGAATTTGCCGGTAGCGATTATAGTATACCGTGATGCATCGAGCAGCGCGGGGTAAGATTCAAGTACGTCTGTATACTTTGTATGCTCAAGTATGTCGCTGCTGCTGTCGAACAGTATTGTATACGGCGTAGTGGGAAATAATTCGCGTACTGCACGGCTGTACAACTGGTTCACAGTATCGCTGTTGTAAAGTCTTTTATGGGAACGTGCGTTGTAAATAAGACCATCTGCCTGTGCCGGCTGTATATCGCCGTAAATAAGAGCCTGTGATATGCAGGGAATGACAGCACTCATTTCTGCTGCGGGACTTTCTATTGTAATCATTCCGCTTCTCAAATCAGTTTCGGCCAGTACTGATGGAATTCCATCAAGCATACCGTTCTTTTTCTGCCTGTTGATTTCTTTCTGGATATTGCCGGCCAGCGCATTAATAAGCATTGAAAAGAATCCTGGATCAGCAGCACTGCTTATTCTTCCTCCACTGATGGAAATCATCAGAAGAACCGTATCTGACGATGTATTTTGTTTTAATACGACAGGAATACCGTTCGAAAGTGAAAAAGATGAGAACTCCGGATCATTCCTGGTGATATAGAGCGAGGCACTGTCCGGAGTCTGGTCTTTATCAGCGGATGGATCAGAAATCCGGCTGTTCATCACGTTTTTGTACAGTTCCTGTGTATACCATGATCCATTCTTCTGTGTTATTGTCCCGTATCCGTTTTTTCTGAAACCGTCTGCGTTTTGTGTATATACACTGCTGTTGACTAGAACGAATACGAAAGGTTCTTCACTGTCGTACGCAGTACGAAGCGTTTCTGCGTCAAGACTGTTAATTTCGCCGGGGCGAGCGAACAGTCTGGAGACGAGTGTTTCGGAATCTGCCCTGGTTGAGCCGCTGTTTTCTACTGCCCACAATTCAGACAGCTTGTCCATAATTACCGGAGAACTGGTGTACAGAGAGTTAAAATCTGCAGCAAGTTTCTGACGAGCCTGCTGAAATTCCGTACTGTCCATGATGTTAACCGCTTTTTTGACACAGTCGAGAAAAATTTCAGCCTGTTTATCGGGTGGTATCTTTGACTTTTCAAGAATCGACTGGAATATAAGACGCGATTGGCCGTTTTTATGCGCTGCAGCGGCATTAATGTATTCATTTCCCCGTATTGCAAGGTCTTTATAAGAAAGCAGAGATTTTTTAAATGAAGATGAATCCGCACTGAATGCCGCCGCCGCCGTATCGGCCTGCGCCGGTGTAAGTCCTGTATACTGCACGACTATCTGCGTCATATCGGCAGAGAACACTGGATCATATATGACGAATCTGCGTTGTTGTTTCTTCTGTACCGTTTTTTCTTTTTTATATGAACCATTTTGTTGTGAAGAATATACAATTCCCGCAGGCCACGAACCGAATGTCCGTTCTGCAAGCATAAGTGCTGTTTTTTTTGTAATACCACCGCTTATAAACAGTGCACTGTTTTGCGGAATATAATATGTATGCGTAATATTGGAAAGAATTACACGGACTTGTGAAAGAGGTGTGTTTGTAAAAAGAGCGGGATACACGCCTGTATCCTGTTTCCACGGCGCGTCTGAAAATATGCGTGCATCAATGCTGCTGTTAATAAAACCTGCCGTACTGAATGCATAATTCATTACTTCGGTCTTTAGTGCTGAAAATTGTGTTTTAAGCTCTGTATCACTAAAAACAGGAGCAAACGCACAATGGGCAAGCTGATCAAGTGCCCTTTCTGTCTGCGACGGTGCTACTGTCACTATACAGCGGAACGAATCTGCACTGCATGAGGAGTCTGCAGAGGAAAGAATCCACGTGTCCGCTCTCTGGTCTATGGAGGCTTTTCCTGCATTTGCAAAAAGACGGGCATAAAGTGGGAAAAAACCTGCAGTTTCCGGTGTCTGAGCGCTTACACCTGCGCATGCAGTATATTCAATACGAACCGGTACAGAAGAAGAATCTTCGAGTACAAAGACCTGCATTCCGTTCTGAAGAATATATTCTGCAAATCCGTCAATAGAAGCTGGAATTCCGGCATGAACAGCCGGAATAAAATAAGAAAGGAATAAAAAAGCAGTAATTATTTTTTCCGGGCGTTTTATCATATGCTTCCCATTATACAGACTGTTTGCTGTTTGACAAAGTACATAGCCGCAGTTACAATGATTTCCGATGCTTAAAGTAACATATATAGATAAACATAACGTACATATTTCTGTGCCTCCGGAGCTGACTTTCGGCAAACGCTGTCTGACTGCACAGGAGATTTCGATATTAAAACAAAATCTTAATACATCAGAAGATCCATTATGGCAGAACGTGTATGTAGATGCGTCAGAGAACGGTTTTGATCCGTTACTTATCAGAAGTTCTGTTTTCCGGGGTTTCATTGTACTCGGAAGACTGTGTCCAGCAAAATTGAAGTATCATGATCTTGAACTTGAAACAGGAATTTACCGTTCTCAGCTTACAGATGTTGTAACAGGGGACGATAATGTTATCCGTAATGTTTCATATCTTGAAAATTATCGTCTTGGTGATCGGGTAATACTTTTCAACATTCAGGAAATGAGTTGTACGAAGCATTCTAAATTTGGTGTTGGAATATTGAAAAAAGGAGAACCTGAAGAGAACCGCATCTGGATAGGTGTAGGAAATGAAAACGGTGGTCGTTCTATTTTACCGTTTGAAAGTATGATTCCGGCAGACGCATACCTGTGGTCTCGCTATCGTGACGATGCGGTGTTGATGAAGCGTTTTATTGAATTTACAGAAGTTGGAAATACGGGAGAACTCAATACATACGGTACGGTCGGAAAAGATAGTGTTATAAAGAATACGACGCTTCTGAAAGATGCAAAAATCGGAACCTGCGCATATATAAAGGGTGCTTTTAAACTGAAAAACATCACGGTACTTTCTTCGGAAGATGAGATTTCTCAGATAGGCGAAGGTGTTGAGATGGTAAACGGCATCATGGGTTATGGCAGCCGTATTTTTTATCAGGCTGTGGCAGTACGTTTTGTGATCGGACGGAACTGCCAGCTCAAATATGGTGCCCGCCTTCTGAATTCGGTGCTTGGAGACAACTCGACAGTTTCATGCTGTGAAATGCTTAATAATCTTGTTTTTCCGTTTCATGAACAGCATCATAATTCCTCATTTCTTATTGCCTCAACCATAATGGGACAGTCAAATATTGCATCGGGAGCGACTATCGGTAGTAATCATAATTCCCGCAGTCCTGATGGTGAAGTTCTTGCTGAACGGGGCTTCTGGCCGGGATTATGCAGCGATTTTAAACACAACAGCAGGTTTGCAGCTTTTGTCCTTGTGGCAAAAGGTTCCTATCAGCATGAACTTGATATTCCCTATCCTTTTTCTCTCGTAACTACAGGCGAAAATGGAGATCAGGCAATACATATTGTTCCTGCATGGTGGTTCATGTATGACATGTTTGCCATAGTCCGTAACCGGTATAAATTCAAGAGCCGCGATATGCGCGTTATAAAAGTACAGCATATTGAAACAGATCCGCTGGCTCCGGATACAATGCAGGAAATAATGTCGTCGCTTGACCGGATTATCAATCTTACGGCACTTATGCTTCCCGAACTTGATAAGGAAGCTGCTGAAAATGCACATACTCCGGCGGAATTGTATCAGGCTGCAAAAGATTTCATTTGTCAGAATTCTGATGCTGATTTTACTTTGTCTGATTCGCAGTGCCAGAAAAAATACGGAGCAACGATTTTTAAACCTGTCCAGGCATATAGAATGTATCTTAAGATTGTTAAATATTTTGCTGCCCGGACGCTTGTAGAATATTGTGCACTAATAGAAGAAGAAATGCTTTCTCGTGAAGTGATAGAACGGTTAAGAAAAATACCTCTTTACCTGTCCTGGCTGAATGTGGGAGGACAGATTATTCCGGAAGATAAAGTAAGTCAATTACTCGAGTTCGTAAAGAACGGTACTGTTACAACATGGGAAGGCGTACATCAGTTTTATGATGCATGTTCATCCGAGTATTTTCGTTATAAGGCACGATATGCAGTTTACCTTCTTGAACAATTGTATTCCTGTCCGGTAGAAGAGTTCTCGATTGATATATACCGGAATATTATAGCAGATGTCACGGTAGTCTCAAGTGATATGTATACATCTTCAATATCTTCCAGGGAAAAGGATTATACAGATTATTATCGTAAGATGACCTACCGCAATACTGAAGAAATGACAGCGGTTCTTGGACCGTTGAACGACAATAGTTTCCTGCGCCAGCTTCGTGCGGATACACAAAAATTTAATAACGACTTGTGTATCGTTTTTCGTGGTCCGTGCAGCACAATCTGATATCTGCAATTGACAATATGACCATTTTGTATCATACTGAACGTATGATTTATACAGTCCTACTACCAGCAGCTGATTTTCTCACAAATCGCCGTAAATGATGGTGCTGTATAGTCGTATAAACTAATTAAATTACAGACCTGTCGCTTAAGGCGGCAGGTTTTTTGTTTTAAAAACTGCCGCAGGCTGCAGGCTGGAAGCAGAAAAGGAGCAGAACATGAAAATCAATGGTAAGTATCAGCAGTTTCCGCAGATTCACATGGAAAAACGTAGCTGGCCGGACAGGATCATTACAAAAGCACCCGTATGGGTGTCGGTAGACCTGCGCGACGGGAATCAGGCGCTCGTAAATCCGATGGGTGTTGAACAGAAACTTAAATTTTTTGATCTGCTCGTAAAACTCGGTTTTAAGGAAATTGAAGTCGGATTTCCATCGGCATCCGATACTGAATACACATTCATCCGCCGCCTTATTGAAGAGAACCGGGTACCGGAGGATGTGACGCTGCAGGTATTGTGCCAGGCCCGTGAGCATCTTGTAAAAAGGACATTTGAAGCACTCAAAGGAGCACCAAAGGCAATTTTCCATATTTATAATTCGACTTCACCTGCACAGCGGAAATATACATTCAATATGTCGAAAGAACAGATTACGCAGCTTGCGGTTGACGGCGTAAAATGTGTACAGAGCTGCCTCGCGGATGCCGGTGATACCAAAATCCGTCTGGAGTATTCGCCTGAAAGTTTTTCGACGACGGAGATCGATTATGCGGTTGAAATCTGTGAAGCAGTGAAGCAGCAGTGGGCACAGACGTCGAAGGATAAAATCATTTTGAATCTGCCGACGACAGTCGAGTGTGCAACGCCGAATATATTTGCCGATCAGATTGAATATTTCTGTACCCATATTTCCGGTCGTGAGAACGTCATTATCAGTCTGCACAACCATAACGACCGCGGTGAAGGTGTTGCATCGTGCGAACTCGGAATGCTGGCCGGTGCGGATCGTGTAGAGGGCTGCCTTTTCGGTAATGGTGAACGGACGGGTAATCTTGACATCGTGAACGTTGCGCTCAATATGTACACACAGGGTGTCGATCCGGAACTTGATTTTACTCATATTGAAGACGTGAAGGACAAATATGAGAAGCTTACCGGCATGACAGTAGGGCCTCGCGTTCCGTATGCAGGCGAGCTTGTATTTACCGCCTTTTCCGGTTCACATCAGGATGCCATACGCAAGGGAATGGCCGCACGTGCTAAAATGGAAAAGGACGCATTCTGGGAT
>Ga0172378_10001564_pt1 | contig 21203 bp, 17 predicted proteins | sample GrowelOW332metaG_FD_119755 | JGI IMG/M metagenome (GOLD analysis project Ga0172378, IMG submission 119755) | Groundwater microbial communities from an aquifer near a municipal landfill in Southern Ontario, Canada - Pumphouse #3_1 metaG | ecosystem: Environmental > Aquatic > Deep subsurface >... | reverse complement strand
CAACAAGAGGAGAAACATGTCATTGGTTATCCCTATACTCAATTAAAGGATACAATGAGGAGGCCCAAGGATCCATTGTTGAACTTATAAATGGAGAAAAAATTCATTTAGAAATATCAAAATTTGTATTACAAAATCAAATTAGTAAAGCTATTAGATTAGAGCACTGGCTTAAGTGTCATAATAATGAACAAAACAGGTATTAAACCTGTTTTTTCTTTATTTAAGTTTATATTTATGATATAATTGTATTGTGTATAGGTATATACCAAGATATATAATTTGAAAATAAAGTGCTTAAAATTAGAAATGTGGCGATACTTGTGTTTTTACAGCAATTAAAATTAACTAATTTTAGAAATTATGAAAAAGTCAATATTAAATTAAGTGATAATATTAATATTTTTTATGGTAATAATGCGCAAGGTAAAACAAATATATTAGAGAGTATTTATTTGCTTGGTCTCACAAAATCCCACAGATCATCATCAGATAATGAACTTATTATGAGTAATAAAAGTAGTTATAGTGTAGAAGGAGTATTAAATAAAAATAATATTAAGACAAAATTACAAATTAAGTATACTTCAAAAAATAAAGAATACTACGTAGATAATAATAAATTAATTAAAACATCAGATTATTTATCAAATATGAATGTGATTATTTTTTTTCCTGATGATATTGAAATAATAAAAGGCTTACCAGAAGTTCGAAGAAAATATTTGAATACTGAATTAAGTCAGTTATATCCGACTTACTTTAAAGTTTTAAATGAGTATAATAAATTACTTAAAATGAGAAATGATTTTTTAAAGAAAGCATGTAATAAAGAAAAAATAGACTTTAATTATTTAAACATAATTACTGAATATTATATTGATAAAGCTGTTTTTATTTATAGAGCAAGAAAAAAATTTATTGAGAAATTAACATTAATATCTTCATTAATATATAGAGATATTAGTAAAAATAATAATTTTTCATTAAATTATATAACAAAACCAGCAATAGAAAGTTTTGATTCTTGTGATTTAAAAAGAGTTTTAAAGGAATGTATAGAAAAAAATATAAATCAAGAAATTAAATTAGGAATGTCATTATATGGACCACATAGAGACGATTTTGAATTTTTACTAGATAATAATAATTTAAAAAAATATGGTTCTCAAGGTCAACAAAAATTATCTGTTCTTGTTTTAAAATTATCTGAAATTCAAATATTTGAAACTAAGATAGGGGAAAAACCAATATTATTACTTGATGATGTCTTTAGTGAATTTGATAAGCATAAAAAAAATAACATATTAAAGTATATAGATAAGAATATACAAACCATTATAACAACTACAGATTTAACCAATATTAAAAAAAATATTGTAAATGAATCCAAGGTTTTTTATATTGATAAAGGAAACATATTAGAAAAATTGAGGTGAAATTATGGAACAAGAAATAAAACATTATGATGCTTCTGATATTCAAGTATTAGAGGGATTGGAAGCAGTAAGAAAAAGACCTGGTATGTACATAGGAACAACAAGTGAAAAAGGATTACACCATTTGGTTTGGGAAATAGTAGATAATGCTATAGATGAAGCATTGGCAGGTTATTGTGATGATATTGAAATAATTATTAATGAGGATAATTCTGTTACTGTAAAAGATGATGGTAGAGGTATTCCTACAGGTATACACCCTAAAACAGGATTATCAACAGTTGAAACAGTTTATACTGTACTTCATGCTGGTGGTAAATTTGGCGGTGGCGGATATAAAGTATCCGGCGGTTTACATGGTGTAGGTGCTTCTGTAGTAAATGCATTGAGTGAATTGGTAGAAGTAAGAGTTTATAAAGGTGGCAAAGTATATTATATTAAATTTGCTAATGGTGGACATACTGTTGAACCTTTGCATGTTATTGAAGAGTGTTCTCAAGATAGAACGGGAACTACAGTAACTTTTAAACCAGATCCTGAAATATTTACAGAAACTACTGTTTTTGATTATGATACTTTAAAAACAAGAATTAGAGAACTTGCCTTTTTAAATAAAGGTTTAAAGCTTATTTTGTTTGATGATAGAGTAAATCAAAAGAAAAGAGAAGAATTTCATTATGAAGGTGGAATAAGCGCTTATATTGAATTTCTTAATAAAAATAAAACTCCAATTCATGATCAAATAATTCATGTTTCAGGTGAAGAAGATGATATTTCAGTTGAAGTAGCAATGCAATATAACTCAGGTTATAGTGCTAATGTTTATTCTTTTACTAATAATATTAATACTTACGAAGGTGGAACACATGAAGATGGTGTTAAGAGAGCTTTAACGCGCATTATCAATAATTATGCAAAAACTAACAAATTGGTTAAAGATAATGATGATCCTCTAACTGGTGATGATGTTAGAGAAGGATTAACAATGATAATTTCTTGTAAACATCCAAACCCACAATTTGAAGGACAAACTAAAACAAAATTAGGTAATAGTGAAGTTAGAAAAATTGCTGATGATGTTTTTAGTGAAGGTTTTCAAAGATTTTTATTGGAAAATCCTGAACAAGCAAAATTAGTTATAGATAAAGCTTTAACCGCTGCAAGAGCGAGAGTGGCTGCAAAGCGAGCTCGTGAATTAACAAGAAGAAAAGGTGGACTTGAGTTAACTAATCAGTGGGGAAAACTTACTGATTGTTCAAGTAAAGATGCTACTGTTTCCGAAATATTTATTGTCGAAGGTGATTCTGCCGGTGGTTCTGCAGTTGGGGGAAGAGATTCAAAGACACAAGCAATTTTGCCATTGAGAGGTAAGATTCTTAATGTAGAAAAAGCAAGATTAGATAGAATATTGGGAAATGAAGAAATAAGAAGTATGATTACTGCCTTTGGTACTGGTATTGGTGATGAATTTGATATTACTAAATTGAGATATCATAAAATAATCATAATGACAGATGCTGATGTCGATGGAGCACATATCAGAACTTTATTATTGACTTTGTTTTATAGATTCTTTAAGCCTATTGTTGAAGCAGGACATATATATGTTGCGCAACCTCCTTTGTATAAAATAACACATGGTAAAACATTTACTTATGTTTTAACTGATCAAGAAAAGGATGAATATATCAACAATTTACCTGCAACTACTAAATACGATATTCAACGAAACAAAGGTTTAGGTGAAATGGATGCTGAAGAACTTTGTGATACAACAATGAATATACACAATAGAACTTTACGTAGAGTAACCGTTGAGGACGCTATGCTTGCCGATAAGGTCTTTGAAACACTAATGGGTGAAGAAGTAGAGCCAAGACGTGAGTTTATTGAAGACAACGCCATTTACGTACAAAATTTGGATATATAGGAGGTGTAGATAGATGGACAGATTAGAAGAAGTAAACATTGCAAAAGAAATGCAAAATTCATTTCTTGAATATTCAATGAGTGTAATAATTTCGCGTGCACTTCCAGATTTAAGAGATGGACTAAAGCCAGTACATAGGAGAATACTTTATACTATGTATGAAGCAGGGTATACACCAGACAAAGCTTATGTAAAAAGTGCTAAAACAGTAGGCGCAGTAATTGGTAATTATCATCCACATGGTGATACTGCTGTTTACGATGCTTTAGTAAGAATGGCACAAGATTTTAGTTATAGATATACTTTAATAGATGGACACGGAAATTTTGGCTCTATAGATGGTTATGGTGCTGCTGCTTATCGTTATACAGAAGCAAGAATAGCCAAGATGTCTATGGAATTACTAAAAGACATAAATAAAGATACTGTTGATTTTGAAGATAACTTTGATGGTAGTAGAAAAGAACCATCAATATTACCAAGTAGATATCCTAATATTTTAGTAAATGGTACTATGGGAATTGCTGTTGGTATGGCAACAAATATTCCTCCTCATAATTTGACAGAAATAATTGATGGATGTATAGCTTATATAGAAAATCCGGAAATTGACCTTTTAGAATTAATGAATTATATCAAAGGCCCTGATTTTCCTACTGGAGCTTTAATTTTAGGAAATAGTGGTATTAAAAAGGCTTATGAAACAGGAAAAGGTACAATTACAATTAGAGCAAAAGCAGAAATTGTTGAAAATAAAGGAAAAAATGAAATAATAGTTACTGAAATTCCTTATCAAGTAAACAAATTGGTGTTAAGACAAAGAATTGCGGAATTAGTAAGAGATAAGATAGTAGATGGTATAGCTGATCTACATGATGAATCTACTATTTCCCAAGGAATTAGAATTGTAATTGAATTAAAGAAAGAAGCTAATCCTAATGTTGTTTTAAATAATTTATATAAACATACTCAATTGCAAACAACATATGGAATTAATTTTCTAATGTTAGATGATGGACAACCTAAAACGTTAGGATTAAAAGATATAATTTCTAAATATATTGATTTTCAAAAATCTGTTATATATAGAAGAACAAAATTTGAATTAGATAAAGCAGAAAAAAGATCTCATATATTAGAAGGTTTAAAGATTGCTTTGGATCATATAGATGAGGTAATAAAAGTAATTAAAGAAGCTGCAACAGATGAAGAAGCAAAAAACACATTAATTTCAAGATTTAATTTAAGCGATGCACAAGCAGAAGCAATCATGGAGATGAAATTAAGAAGATTATCTGGACTAGAGCGAAAGAAAATTGAAGATGAACTAGCAGAATTATTAAAAACCATTGAAAATTTAAAGAGTATTTTGGCTAGTGAAGAAAAAATTCTTTCAATTATAAAAGAAGAGATGCAAGATATTAAAAATAAATATGGTGATGAAAGAAGAACTGAAATTGATAACACTTCTATAGAATTTATTGAGGATGAATCTTTAATTCCAGTTGAAGATATTGTCATTACATTAACAAATAAGGGTTATATTAAACGTATGACTAGTGAAACTTACAAGTCTCAAAACAGAGGTGGTGTAGGTGTTAAAGGAATGACAACAAATGAGGAAGATTTTGTTGAAAATATTACTTCTATGACAACTCATGACTATCTTATGTTCTTTACAAATAAAGGCAAAGTATATAGAATGAAGGGTTATGAAATACCTTTATATAATAGGCAAGCCAAAGGTTTACCAATAGTAAATTTATTACCTATTGAAAAAGATGAAATTGTAAAAGTTATGTTAACTATAAAAGATGACGAAAAAGAAGGAAATATTGTATTTTGTACACAAAGTGGTCTTGTAAAGCGTACAGACCTTCAAGAATTTGAAAGTATAAGAGCTAATGGTAAATTAGCAATTACTTTAAAAGGCGAAGACGAGTTGATTTCAGCTAAAAAAACACATGGAAACAATGAAATTTTGATTGCTACTTCAAATGGTAGAATGATTAGATTTGAAGAAAGCGAAATTAGAGTAATGGGAAGAACAGCTTCAGGTGTACGTGGAATTGAAGTTGGTGACGGTGTGTGTGTTGGTTGTGAGATAGCAGAATCAGGACAAAACATATTAGTAGTTACTGAGAATGGGTATGGTAAAAAAACATCAATAGATGAATATAGAATGACCCATAGAGGTAGCAAAGGTGTTAAGGCACTTAATATTACTTCAAAAAATGGTAATATAGTTTCATTTAAAACCATTCATGGTGATGAAGATCTAATGATTGTAACAAATAACGGTATTATAATTAGAATATCATCAAATCAGGTTTCTTCAACAGGAAGAGTTGCACAAGGTGTTCGTTTAATTAATTTAAAAGAAGATCAAAAAGTAAGTACCATAGCAATTTTAAATAAAGAAGAAGAATCTGAAGAAATGCCACAAGAAAATGATAATGAAATATAGTAATGTTTCACGTGAAACATAAAAAGAGAACTTTTAAGTTCTTTTTTTATGTAAAACAGTCGAGGTATTAATGTTTCACGTGAAACGTTAATAAAATTAGTTATATTTTAACAATATTTATTATTTACTACATTGTCAGTCTTACTAATAATTTTAATAATATTTATATGTTTCACGTGAAACATATAAATTTAATGTAAAAAGCAAAGTAATGTATATATATAAATGTAATGTTCCACGTAAAACATTAATAAAATCAGTTATATTTTAATAATATTTATTATTTTACTACATTGTCAGTCTTACTAATAATTTTAAGAATAGTTTTATGTTTCACGTGAAACATATAAGCTTAATGTAAAAAACAGAATAATATATATATAAAAACATAATGTTCCACGTGAAACATTGTTGCAAAAATTAAAAAAGTATAGTATATTTATATTGCACAACATTTATGGTTGAAACAGGTCAGAGTCGGAAGACAGCATCCTTAAAATCCTCTAAATGTGTGTGCTTTTTAATTATATGGTGAACAAATGAAAGAATATATGAAAATAGCGTTAATTGAAGCTAAAAAATCAATAAAATATGGTGATGTGCCAGTTGGAGCAATAATTGTTAGAAATGATAAAATTATAGCAAAAGCTTACAATAAAAAAGAAAAAAGTAAAAATGCTATCAAACATGCAGAAATTATAGCTATAGAAAAAGCCTGTAAGAAATTAAAGACTTGGTATTTAAATGATTGTGATTTATATGTAACTTTAGAACCTTGTTTGATGTGCTGCGGAGCAATAATTCAATCCAGAATCAAAAACGTATATTATTCTACAGAATCTAAAAAATTTGGATACGTCGAAAGTATTAGTGAATTATTTAATGACAAAAACAATCATATTCCAAAAGCATATGTAGGCTTAGAAAAAGAACAATCAGTAAAATTATTAACAGATTTTTTTAAAGATAAAAGGGGTTAACAAATGTTAATCCCTTTTGTTTTATAAGGGTTTATGATATAATTTAATAGGAGGTAACTAATATGTATCAAGCACTTTATAGAAAATACAGACCAAACAATTTTGATGAAGTTACAGGACAAGAAATAATAAAAAAGACTTTACAAAATGCAATATTAAACAATAAAATTTCACATGCATATTTATTTGCCGGACCACGAGGTACTGGTAAAACATCAGTAGCTAAAATATTAGCTAAAACAGTAAATTGTTCAAATTTAGATGGTTATATGCCTTGTAATGAGTGTGTAAATTGTACACAAATAAATAATAAACAATCAAACGACATTATTGAAATAGATGCAGCTTCTAATAATGGAATAGATGAAATAAGAGAAATACGTAATAAAGCAAACTTAGTTCCTACAACTGGAAAATATAAAGTTTATATTATTGATGAAGTACACATGCTGACTACAGGGGCTTTTAATGCCTTATTAAAAACACTTGAAGAACCACCAGCACATATAATATTTATTTTGGCAACAACAGAGCCACATAAAATACCGGCAACAATATTGTCTAGATGTCAAAGATTTGATTTTAAGAGAATATCAACTATAGATTTGGTTGAAAGATTAAAGTATATAATTGAAGAAGAAAAAATAAATATAGATGAAGATGCTATAAACGAAATTGCTCGCTTATCTGATGGAGGTATGAGAGATTCAATTAGTTTACTTGATCAAGCATTGGCTTATTCGCCAAAAAACATATCTCTTGAGGACATACATGAAATAAACGGCTCATTGCCAATAGTGAAGTTGTCAACTTTTGTTAATTTTATACTAGCAAAAAATATAGTACAACTATTAAAATTAATTGATGAATTCAATGATTCGGGAAAAAATTTAATTAAAATATCCGAAGAAATAGTAAGTTATTTAAAAAACATTTTATTATATAAAATTTCTCCTGAATATTTAAAAAATTTAACAAATAACTATCAAATTTATGAAGAAGCTTCAAATAATATAACAAAAGAACAGGTAATTGAACTTATTAGCAAATTCAATAATTCTATGAATGACATAAAATTATCGAGTGATCCTAAGTTGTCAATGGAATTGTTAATAATTAAAGAATGTTCAAATTCAGAAGAAAAATTTACAAAAGTTTCTTTTGATAATCCCAAACTTGATGAGCAAGCTAATATAAAGACAACTGAAGATTTAATAAAAGTGAATGAGACAATCAAAATTGATAGCGTTGTTTATGATCATAAACTTGATAAAAAAAATATACAAGACAAAGAAGAAAATACTTGCGATTTGGAAATGATTGAAGAATTTAAAAAAATTAGAATAAATAATGCATTAGCAAAGTTTGATAAGAATATATTAATAAATTTACGAAAAAATTTGTACAAGATAGAAGACTATCTATTAGATGAAAATTATAGTAATTTTGCTTCAATGATAATTGATGGTGAATTAAAAGCAACTAGTGATGAATATATGGTTTTTGTTTTTAAGACAGAAAATTTATCATTTGAATTTAATAATAACATACTTATTGTGCAAGAATTATTTGAAAAAATATTTAATAAATATTATAAAGTCATATCAACAGACAATATTTCCTGGGAAATAATAAAAAAAGATTTCAACAATAAAAGTGTAATTTTCAAATATATTGAAGAGCCACACGATTTAGAAGAAAAAGTTTCAATGAGTAATTCTAAAAATGAAATAAAAGAACTTGATAATATTTTTGGAGATATAGTAGAATATAATTAGAGAAAAGAGGAATAAAATGAATATACAAGCAATGATGAAGCAAGCTCAAAAATTACAAAAGGATATGTTAACTGCAAAAACAGAAATAGATAAAACTGTGTTTGAGGCAAAATCTTCTTTTGTATCAATAAAAGCAAATGGAAAAAGGGAAATATTAAATGTTAAGGTTGACATTGATTCAATAGAAAAAGAAGATATTGAAATGCTAGAAGATATGATTCAAGTTGCAATTAATGATGTTATGAAGCAAATTGAAAAAGAAACAGAAAATAAAATGGGAAAATACACTCAAGGTATGCCAGGTTTATTTTAATGAATTATCCTAGTGTATTAAAGAAGCTAATTGATTGTTATAAAAAATTGCCAGGTGTTGGTGAAAAATCAGCTGAAAGAATGGCTTTAGCAACAATTGATTTAGATCAGGAAATTTTAAATATTTTTTCAGATTCGGTTTTAAATGTCAAAAAAAAAATAAAAAGATGTGTAAAATGCAATAATTATTGTGAAGATGATTTATGTGAAATATGCCAATCAAAAAATAGGGATACTTCAACAATTTGTGTTGTTGAAGAACCTAAAAATGTAATATTATTTGAAAAAGTCGGAACTTTTAATGGATTGTATCATGTGCTTGGGGGTTTGATTTCACCATTGGACGGGATAAATCCAGAACAAATTAATATTGAATCACTTTTGAAAAGAATAAAAGAAGAAGAAATAAAAGAAGTTATCTTTGCTTTAAAGCCAAGTATTGAGGGCGAAACAACAACACTATACATAAGAAAATTACTTGAGGGAAAGGATGTTGTTATTTCAAAGATAGCCCATGGTATCCCAATGGGAGCTGATATAGATTATATTGATTCATTAACATTGGAATTGGCTTTAGAAGATAGAAAAAGAATTAATAATAATTAGAATAAAAAAAATAGGCATTAATACAATTTAATAGGTGATAGAATGAAAAAAGTTTTAAAACTTGTTAAAAAACTAATTTATGGATTTTTGTTAATATATAGTTTTAATATAATATTACAACCTTTAAATATTAACATTCCATTGAATCTTATAACGATTGGAGTAGTTTCCTTATTTGGTATAAGTGCGTTTTTGTCATTAATAACCCTATTGTTAATGTTTTTTTAGGAGGTATAGCATGTTACTTAGCAAATATGAAAATGATCAACCAATAGCTTCAAAAACATTAGTACAAGCTATATTGAATAATAAAATATCCCATGCATATTTATTTGAAACAAATGAATACTATGAATCAAATGATTTTATTATTTCATTTGTAAAGGATATAATATGTAATGATAGTAATGATAATTTAAAAGACAATATTTGCAAACAAATAGATAACGCTGAGTACATAGAGTTAAAAGTAATAAATCCCCAAGGATTACAAATAAAAAAAGAAGAAATGATAAATCTTCAAGAAGAATTTAAAAGTAAGCCTATTGAAGGCAAAAAGAAAGTATATATAATAAATAATGCTGAGAAACTCAATTCCTCTTCTGCCAATACCATATTGAAATTTTTAGAGGAACCTGAAAAAGATATTATAGCAATATTAACTACTAGTAGTAGGTATCAAATAATTGATACTATTTTGTCACGTTGTCAATTAATTTCTTTGATTAATACAAAAAAAAAGACATTTCTTAATATGTTTGATAAAATCAACAATTTAGTATATAATAATTCAAGTCTTCTTGAAGACAACCAAAAAAAAGAACAAATTGAACATACGATAGATTTTATTTGTTTTTATGAAGAAAAAAAAGAAGAAACATTATTATTTTCTAATAATGAATTTATGCAGTATTTTGTAACACGCGATGCTGTAGTTAATGCTTTTGAGATAATGAAACTTTTCTATTTAGATACACTTAAATTCTTAACAAACACAAAAATTGAAATATTTGATGATTATCGTGATCAAATATTTGCTATTTCAAAAAAAAATACAGTTTTAAGTTTAATTATAAAAATTAAAAAAATAATAAAATATATAGAAAAAATTAAGTATAATGTTAATATAAATTTACTTTTAGATAGATTTATAATTGAATTAGGAGATGAATTAGATGATTGATGTTGTTAGTATTTCTTTTAATGAAAAGGGTAAAACATATTTCTTTTCTCCAAATAATTTGCAACTTAAAAATAATTTAACCGTTGTTGTTGAAACAGAACGTGGATTACAGTTTGGAAAAGTTGAAGGTGAAATTCAAAAAATTTCAGAACAAAAACTTTTATCTCCTTTGAAACTAGTTATTAGAATTGCTTCAAAAAATGATTATGAACAAAATAAAAAAAACATATTGGATGCTGCTGATGCTTTAAAGAGATGCAAGGATATTGTGGAAAAAGAAAAATTAAATATGCAAATAATTGACGCTACTTATACATTTGATAGAAGTCAGTTAATGTTTAGATTTCTAGCAGATAATAGAATTGATTTTCGAAATCTTGCTAAGCAATTAGCGTCTTTATATAAAACAAGAATAGAATTAAGACAAGTTGGTGTAAGAGATAAAGCACGTGAGGTTGGCGGAGTAGGACCATGTGGTAGATGTTTTTGCTGTTCAAAATTTGCAAATAATTTTGATAGTATTTCTATAAATATGGCAAAAAATCAAGGGCTTGCTTTAAATCCAAGTAAAATAAACGGTGTATGTGGTCGACTACTTTGTTGTTTAAAATATGAGGATGAAAATTATAAAGAGGCAAAGAAAAAATTTCCTTCTGTAGGATCAAGAGTTAAAACAAAAGAAGGAGAAGGAAGTGTAGTTAGCATTAATGTTTTGAATGGAACTTATGTTGTATATGTTGCTGAAAAAGGACCAATAGAAGTGCACATTGATGACTAAAGTAAAAAACTATTTGTTAGGTTATAAAAAAATGTATATAGTTCAAGACACAGAATTTTTTAATTTTTCTTTGGATTCTGTTTTATTGCCAAATTTTGTTACATTAAATAAGAATATATCAAAAATAATGGATATAGGTTGTGGTAATGCACCTATTCCTTTAATTTTATCTACAAAAACAAATGCTGAAATAGTAGGTGTAGAAATTCAAAAAGATTTATATGATTTGGCAGTAGAATCGATTAACATTAATAAAAAAGAAAATCAAATAGAATTAATAAATGCAGATATAAATGAATTATATATGGATATTGAATCAGATACATACGATGTAATTACATGCAATCCTCCTTATTTTAAATATAGCGGAAATTCAAACATAAATTATAATAATCATAAAACAATAGCAAGACATGAGATTATGTTGAATCTTGATAAACTATTTAAAATCAGTAGAAAAATACTAAAAAATAATGGCGTAGTAGCAATTGTTCATAGACCAGAAAGATTAGTTGAAATAATAGAAGTAATGAAAAAAAATAATATTGAGCCTAAAAGAGTACAATTTATATACCCAAAAATTAATAAGAAAGCTAATATATTATTAATAGAAGGCGTTAAAAATGGAAAACCAGGTCTTGAGATTATGTCTCCATTGTATTCCCACAATGAATGTGGTGAATATACTGAAGAAATAAAAAGATTTTTTGAATAGAGGTGTAATGATGTCACAAAAAAGTTATGATGAAAAAGCAGCTTTATATTTAATACCAACTCCAGTAGGAAATATGGATGATATTACTTTAAGAGCAATAAAAACTATAGAAAGTGTAGACATTTTATTGACCGAAGATACTAGAGTTACTGGTCTATTGCTAAATCATTTGGGAATCAAAAAGAAAATGATTGTTAATAACGATCATAACGAAGAAAAAAATAAAGAGATAGTTATTAAACATTTAGAGGAAGGCAAAAACGTTGGTCTTGTAAGTGATAGAGGAACTCCAATAATAAGTGATCCAGGATTTAATATATCAAAGATAATAATTGATGCCGGCTATAATGTTATTGGATTGCCTGGAGCTACAGCTTTAATTCCTGCTTTAATAATGTCAGGTTTAAATCCGCTTCCTTTTATGTTTATTGGTTTTCTTAACAGTAAAGAATCAAAAAGAATAAAAGAATTAGAGGAATTAAAAAATATAAAAGCAACTCTACTTTTTTATGAAGCTCCTCATCGTATTGTTAAGACATTAAATAATATACAAGAAGTATTTGGAGATAGAAACATTTCTATTTCCCGGGAAATAAGTAAGAGATATGAAGAAGTATATCGCGGAAAGATATCAGAAATCCTACCTTTGATAGCTGATGCAAAAGGTGAAATGGTAGTGGTTGTTGAGGGAAATACTTCTGTATCTAATTTTGATGATATAAGTATTATTGATCAAATTAATATGCTGGTTGAAGATGGCGTATCTGTTATGGATGCTGTAAAACAAGTTGCAAAAAGAAAAAATCTTCCGAAAAGTGAAGTATACAATATGTATCATAAGTAGGTGATAAAATGAAATTAATAGTTGGACTTGGTAATCCGGGAAAAGAATATGAAAATACAAGACACAATGTGGGATTCATTATATTGGATAAGTATTTAAAAAAAAATAATATAACAGCTTGTAAGGAAAAATTTGGTGGTTTATATTATGAAACTTTTATTAAAGAAGAAAAGGTAATATTTCTAAAGCCCCAAAAATATATTAATTTATCTGGTCAAGTTTTAAAACAATATATGGATTTTTTCAAAGTTGATATAGATGATATATTAATTATACATGACGATCTCGATACCCCATGTGGTTCAATTAAATTACGTCCGAGCGGCGGTAGCGGTGGTCATAATGGTTTAAAAGATATAGAAAATAATCTGCACACTAAAGAATACAAGAGAATTAAAATTGGTATATCAAATAATAAAACAATTGATACAAAAGATTATGTTCTTGGTAAATTTAATGGTGAAGATAAAAAAACATTTGATCTTACAGTTGAAAAAGTTGTTCTTATTCTTAATGATTATTTTACTTTAACTTTTACTAATTTAATGAATAAATATAATTAATGATACTATATGTATCATTTTTGTCGTGAAAGGAGGAATGTTATGAAGTTATTTAATAATTTTGAATCAGAAAATATAAATGGTTTAACTTTTGAATTGAAAATAATCTTTTTAAAAGAATTATATGAAAAGAGCAATGAATCGTTTTTAGTTGTTGCTAATTCCTTATATGAAGCAAATAAGTTTTATCAATCATTATTAGAATATACTAATAACATTCTTCTTTTTCCAATGGATGATTTTTTAACTAGTGAGGCAATAGCTGTTTCGCCAGAGTTAAAAATAACTCGTTTGGAGACAATCACAGAATTACAAACAAATAATAAGTATATAGTTATAACAAATTTAATGGGATTACTCAGATTTTTACCATCCAGGGAGTTATTTTATTCAAAAAAAATTAAACTGAAGGTAGGACAAGAATACGACATTAAAAAACTAGTCTCTGATTTGTTTGATTTAGGATATGAAAAGAACATAACGGTAAATAAAACAGGGGATATTGCCACTAGAGGGTTTGTTGTAGATGTTTTCCCAATATCATCAACTAACCCTATAAGAATAGAATTTTGGGGTAACGAAATAGATTCTATAAGGGAATTTGATGTTGATAATCAATTAACTGTGTCAAAAGTGAATGAAGTGGAAATAAATTCAATAACTGAATTTTTGACAACGACTGAAATAGATAAATTTTCATTACCACATAGGATGCTAAATAAATATGAAAAGGTATATTCTATTCTTGATTTTGCAAATGAAAATGTTGTTTTTAATGATTATTTACAATTGGAAGCTAGTTATAACAATTTATTAGAAGAAATGCATAATTATAGTATTAGTGAAAATTATGATGGTAACACTATATATATGCATGATTTAAAAAGTCTAAAATATCATAATGCTAAGTATTTTAATGACTTTGATAATGGTAAAAATTCTAACAACAATGCAAACTATGAGACTTATGAAATTGAATCATTAAATTTATCTAGAGATGAAATAAAAAAAAGACTAGCTATGTATTTAAATAAGTATAATAGTGTTTACTTATGTGTATCCAATTTAAAAAATGCTAATAAAATTGAGAATATGTTAGAAAACAAAAATATTATTTTAACTGATGAAAATAATTATGTTTCAAATAAAGTAAATATTATTGTTAAAAAACTAAATAAAGGTTTTATTTTTAATTCAAATGTTTATATAAGTGAAAATGATATTTTTTTAAAGCAAATTGATAATCATTATAAGACAAAATTTAAATTGGGTACAAAAATCAGGGATATAAGTAAGTTAAATATTGGGGATTTTGTTGTTCATTCTATGCATGGTATAGGAAAATATGTTGGTATAAAGTCATTAGAGAAGAATGAAATAAAAAAAGATTACTTATTAATTAATTATAGGGATAATGATAAATTATATATACCAGTAGAAAAAATTGATATGATAAGTAAATATTCTTCAAAAGAAGGATATCAACCAAAATTAAGTAAACTTGGCAGTGTTGAATGGGAAAAAACAAAATTAAGGGCACGCAAAAAAATTGAAGATATTGCTGCCGAACTTTTGAAATTATATGCTTTAAGAGAGGCAATCAAAGGTTACAGTTTTCCTATTGATGGTGAAGAACAAATTGAATTTGAAAAAGAATTTTCTTATACGGAAACTTTAGATCAAATTAAAGTAATAGAAGAAATAAAAAGTGATATGCAAAAAAAATTACCAATGGACAGACTTTTATGTGGTGATGTTGGTTATGGTAAGACAGAAGTAGCTTTTAGAGCAATTTTTAAGGCAATAATGGGAAATAAACAAGCTGCAATTTTATGCCCAACTACTATTTTATCAAGTCAACACTATAAAAATGCTTTGGAGAGATTCAAATCTTTTCCAATAAATATTGAGATATTGAATAGATTTGTGACATCTAAAAAAGTAAAAGAAATATTAAAAAAACTAAAAGAAGGAAAAATTGATTTATTAATAGGAACCCATCGTATATTAAGTAATGACGTTGTTTTTAAGGATTTAGGATTGCTTGTTATTGATGAAGAACAAAGATTTGGTGTAAAACATAAAGAAAAAATTAGATCTTATAAAAATAATATTGATGTCTTGACTTTATCAGCAACACCTATACCAAGAACTTTGCAGATGTCTATGGCTGGGTTAAGAAGCTTATCTTTAATTGAAACTCCACCTGTAGATAGATATCCAATTCAAACTTATGTTTTAGCAGAAAATAAACAAATAATAAAAGATGCAATATATAAAGAATTATCTCGTAAAGGTCAATGCTTCATATTGTTTAATAATATAGAACAAATGCGAGTAAAAGAAAGAGAAATTTCCTCTTTGGTTCCTGATGCAAAAATAATATGTGCGCATGGAAAAATGGGAAAAACCGAATTGGAAGAAATAATGTATGCTTTTACTGAAGGAAAATATGATATATTATTGTGTACAACAATAATAGAAACAGGCATAGATATACCAAATGTTAATACATTAATAATTTATGAAGCTGATCATTTTGGTTTATCACAACTATATCAAATACGTGGAAGAGTAGGAAGAAGCAATAAAATTGCATATTGTTATTTAATGTATAATAAGCAAAAAGTTTTATCAGAAATAGCAATTAAGAGATTAAATGCTATTAAAGAATTTACTGAACTTGGAAGTGGTTTTGCCATTGCAATGAGAGATTTATCAATTCGTGGGGCTGGAGATATTTTGGGCAGCGAGCAAGCTGGTTTTATTGATACGATAGGAATTGAATTATTTATGCAGATGCTTGAAGATGAAATAAACAAGTTAAAAGGGATAGAAGTTGAGGAAGAAGAGGAAGAAAATCAACCTTTAATTGAAGTAGCAACTTCTATTGATGACGGATATGTTGCAGAGGAAGAACTTAAAATAGAAATTCATAAAAAAATTAATAGCATTAATTCTAAAGAAAAATTACTTTTAATAAAAGAAGAACTTGAAGATAGATTTGGAACTTTAAGTGAAGATATTATAATATATATGTATGAAGAATGGCTAGAAAAACTAGCTAGAAAATTAGACATAAATAAAATAAAACAAGGTAAAAATTCAATCGAAATAACAATTTCAGAGCAAAATTTAAAATTAATAGATGGTCAAGAATTATTTTTGGGAGTTAACAAGATTTCAAGAATGTTTAGATTTTCTATGAAAAACAAGTGTTTAATAATAACTTTGGATATAGTAAAATTAGACAAGCATTTTGTTTATTATTTAATTGATTTGTTGGAATTAATAGATAATATAAAAAAATAAAACGAAAGATTTCTTTCGTTTTATTTTGCCATTCTTTCCATAATAACAGGGATAACCTGTTTTTTCCTAGAAACGACACCATCTAAATATTTGCCTTGAGTTAAGTCTTTTCCAAAACATTCATCAAGTATATCAAATGCACTATCATTGTAATAAATATAAGAGCCGTTTGTTAATATATCAGTTACAAATAATGCTACCATATAGTAACCGTTATTTTTTGACAAACTATTTATTAATTCTATATATTTATCAGATTTATTTCTTATATCATTTGAAGAAACAGTAGATATTTGACTAATACCAATCTTCATTCCATCAATATCAAAGTTTTTAAAATCTGTATAGAAAATTTGCTCTTCTGTTTTATTTTTCAAAGTTGAACCAGCTTTAAACATCTCCATACCAAATTCTTTATAATCTAAATCAGAAATCTTTGCCAATTCTTCAACAACTGTTCTATCTATTTCAGTTGTTGTAGGACTTGCAAATAGAAGAGTATCAGAAATGATTCCTGACATCATTAAACCAGCAATATGTTTAGGAATTTCAATGCCATTTTCTTTATAAAGCATGTATATAATTGTATTTGTACTCCCAACAGGCATATTTCTAAAATTAATAGGTGCTGTAGTACCGATTGTTCCGATTTTATGATGATCAATAATTTCAACAATTTCAGCTTCATCCAAACCATCAACGCTTTGCTCATACTCGTTATGATCAACAAGAATAACTTTTTTCTTATTTTTATCTGCAATATCAGCAAGTTTTAATAGACCATGGCATTTGTTGTCTTTATCAATTATTGGAAAATTACTAAATTTAGTTTTGTTTGCTATTGCAATAAAATCATTAACTTCATCATTTTCATCAAAACATACTATATCATTTTTATGAACTAATGTATTTATATCTTTACTTAATGATATTAATTTAGCAGAATTGAAAGTATTTAAACTTGTTTTAATTATATTTACTTTATTTTTCTTAGCAATTTCAATATGTTCATCATGTATTTTGCTATTACCAGTCAAAATAATTAATTTTGCTTTACTATTTACTGCATATTCAATAATACTATGTCTATCGCCAACAATTAATATTGTTTCTGAATCAATTTTGATGTTTTGTATAAATGTTGTACTACGATAAGAAGCTACAAGTATATTACCAACTATATTATCATCAAATTTAAGTAATTGTTCACCATCTATGGTACTAATTATATTTTGGTAACTAGCATTTATATATTCACTATCACCACAAATCATATCTTTAGCAATATCTTTCATTGATACTTCACCTAAGAAGGTCTTATCGTCATCAATAACAGGAATATTACTTATTAAATTGTTATTCATGTAGTTAAAACTTTCATATATTGAAGTACATTTATTTATGAAATTTGCTTTATTATATTTTAAATCTTTTATCTGTAATTTGACATCATTTAAATATTTAGGTGCCTCAACTTTAAAATAATCTAAAACAAATTTTGTTTCATTATTAACTTCACCTAAAACCATAGGTACAGTATTATATCCTAATTTATTTTTTAGATATGATAAATTTATTGCAGCTGTAACACTATCTGTATCAGGCTTTTTGTGACCTATAACAAAAGTTTTATTCATACTATCTCTTCCTTTTCACGTTATGTAATTATATCATAAATTTGTATATTTAGTATATGTTTTTATAACAAGTGAATACTAAAAATAGAAAAAAAAGAAAACTGTGTTGAACATAAAATATAAATATGCTATAATATGTAATAAGTGTTTTGATGGAAAGAAAAACAAAATGGTTTTTTAGAGAGTCTAGGTAGGTGAAAGCTAGATAAATTAATTTTGTTTCGAATGGCTCCTGAACTTCTTGATTGATATTTAAATCAAGACGTATATATGCGTTAAATAATGAGGTAATATGGTTTCATATTATGAATAAGGTGGTACCGCGTACAAAGATTACGCCCTTTTATAGGGATAGTCTTTTTTTTATAGGAAAAGGTGATAATATGCGTAAATTAGAAAAAATAAGTTTTAGACAATTTAAAAAAGATATATGTGATGATGAAAAATTATATTCTTCATATAATATACCTAGAAGACATACAAAAAATAGTGCTGGTTATGATTTTGAGGCTATTGAAAAATATATAATAAAGCCAATGGATATTGTAAAGATACCAACTGGTATAAAAGTTCAAATGAATAGTGATGAAATGCTTATGATTGTAGTAAGAAGCAGTATGGGATTTAAGTATAATTTACGAATGTGCAATCAAGTTGGAATAATTGAAAGTGATTATTATAATAATGAATCTAATGAAGGACATATGTGGATAGCTTTACAAAATGAAGGGAAAGAAACAATTGTCATTGAGAAAGGTGATAGATTTGCTCAAGGTATATTTGTTAAATTTTTAAAAGTTGATGACGAAAAAAAAATAGAAGGCGAAAGAAAAGGCGGACTTGGTAGTACTGCAAAGGAGGAAGATTAAAATGGAAGAAAAAAAGAATTTTTATATTTCAACAGCAATAGCATATGCTTCTGCAAAACCTCATATAGGAAATACATATGAAATAGTTTTAGCTGATGCCATAGCTCGTTATAAGAGATTAAATGGTTACAATGTATATTTTCAAACAGGAACAGATGAACATGGACAAAAGATTGAAGATAAAGCTCGTGAAGCAGGAAAAGAACCACAAGAATATGTGGATGATATTGCTAATGTAGTAAAAAAAATTTGGGATATTATGAACACAAGCTATGATAAATTTGTAAGAACAACTGATTCAGATCATGAGAGAATAGTTGCTAAAATTTTTGAAAAACTATATAAACAAGGTGATATATATAAAGGTAAATATGAAGGTTTATATTGTACGCCTTGCGAATCATTTTTCACTGAATCACAATTAGTTGATGGCAAATGTCCTGATTGTGGAAGAGAAGTAAGTGCTGCAAGCGAAGAAGCTTATTTCTTGAAATTAGATAAATATTCAAAAAGATTGGAACAATATATAGAAGAACATCCAGATTTTATAGAACCAGTTAGTAGAAAAAATGAAATAGTAAATAATTTTATTAAACCTGGTTTGCAAGATTTATGTGTATCAAGAACTTCTTTTAAATGGGGAATACCAGTTAGTTTTGATCAAAAACATGTTATTTATGTTTGGATTGATGCTTTAAGTAATTATATTACTTTTCTAGGATATGATTTGGATAAACAAAGTGAACAGTTTAAGAACTTTTGGCCTGCAGATATTCATTTAATAGGCAAAGATATATTAAGATTTCACACAATATATTGGCCAATTATGTTAATGGCATTAGATTTACCGCTTCCTAAAAAAATATTTGGACATCCATGGTTGCTTTTTGGAGAAGACAAAATGAGTAAATCAAAGGGAAATATTGTATATGCTGATGACTTAGTTAAATATTTTAGTGTTGATGCAGTTAGGTATTATTTATTGCATGAAATGCCTTTTTCAAGCGATGGAACTTTTACCTATGATTTATTAATTGACAGAATAAATTCAGATTTAGCAAACATACTAGGAAATTTAGTTAATAGAACTATATCAATGGCAAATAAATACTTTGAAGGAAATGTTGAAGATAAGAAAGTTGAAACTGAACTTGATGTAGAATATAAGAATAATTTTAAACAAGCTCCAATTCTTATAGAACAAAAAATGGATAATGTTAGAGTTGCAGATGCTTTAGAAGTTATAATTGAATTATTCAGAGCATCAAACAAATATATTGATGAAACTACTCCTTGGGGTTTAGCAAAAGAAGAATCAGATAGAGACAGGTTAGAGACTGTTATATATAATTTACTTGAAGGTATAAGAAAAGCCGCAAATTTGTTACAAGCTTTTTTACCAGAGACGGCAGAAGAAATATTTAGACAATTGAATACTGAAAACAAAGAATATGAAAATGTTGTAGAAAAATATCATACAAACAGTCCTAGCCCACTATTTGAAAGAATAGATAAAATTAAAAAAATGGAAGAAATTCACAAATAATTGTAAATTGTTGTAAAATGTCATTAAAAAAGCAAAGAAATTGTTTGCTTTTTTTTGTGTTTAGATGTTATATTTATACTGTCGTGTTATATAGATAGGTTAGGGAATAAAATGTTTAAAAAATTTAAGAGTAAAAGAATAGGCAATTTTATTTTTGTGTTTTTATTTCTAGTAGTAGTTTTGAGTTTAAAATTAATATATTGTTTTAATATATTAACTTTATTCTATTTCTTAGTTGTGATTT
>Ga0172378_10001563_pt1 | contig 21222 bp, 15 predicted proteins | sample GrowelOW332metaG_FD_119755 | JGI IMG/M metagenome (GOLD analysis project Ga0172378, IMG submission 119755) | Groundwater microbial communities from an aquifer near a municipal landfill in Southern Ontario, Canada - Pumphouse #3_1 metaG | ecosystem: Environmental > Aquatic > Deep subsurface >... | reverse complement strand
CCTGGCATCGGGCAAAACGCTTCACTTACTGGAAGTTGACCTTCACACCGGTCGTCACCACCAAATCAGGGTGCAGTTAGCACACGACGGACTCATTATACGAGGCGATTTAAAGTACGGGGCACGCCGTTCCAATAAGGATGGTTCCATTTGTCTGCACGCTAAGAAGGTAAGTTTCGAACATCCGGTTGGTGGTCAATTGATTGAGGTAACGGCTCCCCTGCCCGATAGTCCGGAATGGAAGTACTTTGCTGAACTCGGATTCTGAAAAACAGTTCAGCTATATGTGACTTGCCACCGCACCGGGAAACAACATCTTATCAATAGGTGACTTATCACCGCACCGGGGAATAATATCTTATCAATAGGTGACTTACCACCGCACCGGGGAATAATATCTTATCAATAGGTGACTTACCACCGCATCGGGAAATAATATCTTATCAATAGGTGACTTACCACCGCATCGGGAAACAGCATATCAATGATATGTAAGGCAGCCCCACATACTGAAACGGCATATCATATACTAGATGCAACACCCTATACGGAATGCATTACTATACAGAATGGGTACCCTTTTAGTATTCGTACAAATTCATTGAAAGCAACAGACTCATTTCCCATTGCCTGATTTCATTCAGGTATTGGACCCTTATGCCGGTCGTGACGGGTACGGGAAGTGCCAGTAAATGGTAATCGGCCAACAGGTCGAACCCGACACCGGTATAGTCGAACCAGGCACCGACAGGAGAATTCAAACTGGTAAATTTTGCCCTCGAATAGTCATAGAATGCAGTACCGCGAAGCCGTTTCAGGTAGAATGCCGTTCCTAAATGGAAATCGGGATAAGCCAACGGCAGACTATATGAGGGTCGTAAACGTAACATCTCACGAGGAGTGCCGACATCGTAACCTGAAAGCAAATCGATATCACCTGAAAAGATATAACCATCTTCTGACGGGGTCAGTCGCTGGTAGCCTGTGTACAACTGAATGGAGTGATTTTTAAACAGTCCCGGCAGATACAAGCGTGACTGTGCTGACAGGAGTTCCCCGACCAGGAAATCGCCATAAGGCGAATGTTTGTAATGCAGATCGAGGGTAAATCCTAACGGGGTCACGAAATCGCGGTGGGCTTGTTTCTGAAGTATATAGCCATAAGCACGGTATCCAAGGGCAGCCATGGTCCCGCTGTGGAATCCATCGGGAGTATTCAAGGCGGGACTCGTTTTCACCGTTTGATGTATAACCCCGAAAAAAGTACCCATACTGAATTTGCCCTTCACAAAAGTGAGCTGCTGACTGATGGAATTATCCCATGATGTTTCATGCCAGTTGAAGCGTTTGCCTGTATAATTCTCACCGGTGTAAGCGGAGCGAGTGCCGGTCGACAGGCTGGTACTGAGCACAGGAAACCAACCCTTCCACTGAAGGTTAACCCTCCAGAGGCCTGCTTCCTCACTGGTGTTGTAGTCATAGCCCGCCGACAGGAACATGGTACTGAGCAGATTCTGGCTCATTACGGAGACGCCCGGTGTGATGGTCTGATCATCAATGTTCACATATAAAGGAGCCCAGCTATGAATGTTAAAAAGGTGGGCCGCCTTGCCATAGTTTCGGATGGTCATTTTACCCGGCGCAATATTCGATACTCCCGGCACTGTATCATCTTTACTTAATGATTCTGCTTGTTTGGCTTCCCCAAGCTTTATTGATTCTTCGCTCGCGACTTCCCCTACACTTGCTTCCTTATGTTCAGCTTCCAAGTCTCCTGATTCTTCGTGTCCTGCTTTCCCTTCTTTGAAATCTTCATGGGCAGCTTTTTCTTCTTTCAAACCTTCATGTGATACTTTCCCTACGCTAAAACCTTCACGAGCCGTTTCTTCAGCGCTTAGTGAATTGGCTAAAACCCAGTTGTTATTGCCGGTAAAAGTGAGGAGAATGTTTTTCTGCCGGTCGGTGGTAACCTCCGCAACACGATAACCATCAATGGTATAGGCGGCAAGCAACAACCGATCGCCGTCAGGGCTGGGGTGCGTGGTACCGTATGCTGACGCGGTGAGGCGGCTGAGGCGGCCTGTTGCCGGATCCAAGCGACAAACTTCCGTCCGTTCATTCACATCCATGCTGAATACAATCTGATCACCCTGGTAGCAGGGGAATGAAATATCATCGGTCATGGCAGGGGTCAGGATGGTAAAGGCTCGCTTTTCGAGGTTATAAGCAGCCAGCCTTTTGCCCTGATTGTCAACCAGCACACAAACCACCGACTTGCCATCGGGCGACCACGAAGGAGTCGTCAGGAATACATTACCGGTCGACCCGGTTGAAGTTCCGGATATGTTTTGGGGAGGGATCGCTTCGGCGGTAACCTGACCGTGCAAATCAAGAAAAGCCAGGCTGTATTGACCGGCTTCCGTTACCCGCACAGCAACTATCAACTGATTATCGGGCGATACCCGGGGAGCGTACAGTTTATCATGAGTCTTGATTTTAAGAGTATGTTTGGTAGCCGGGTCGAACAACACGAGCGTCGATGTAGCCTGGTTTTCCCATCGTACGTGGGGATGAATTTCGGCCCAACTCATCAGCGTACCGTTAAAAGCGAGGTTATTATCAACCATGAAGCCGGGAGTGAACAACCGTTTTTGTTTGCCCAGACTGTCGATGAAGACCAAAACAGGTATTTCGTCCAGGGAGTTTTTAAGCGCAATTACCCCTCCTCTATAGCTGAACGGGTGATAATAGTTGGCATAAGCCTTGTTGTGAGGTTGAGGGATCAAGCTGATATTCTGACTTCTATCGGAACCATCAGGATGGGCCTTCCACAGACTTTGAAGTTTGGACATGGATTCATAATAGAGATCTTCCTTTTTCATCCCGGTAACTTTTTGAATGCCTTTGCTAAAAGGGTTCAACGTATAGGGTTTACAGGCAGAGCGCTCCAGGGCAGAGTTCCATACGTCCATGCCATACTTCATTCGTGAAGCTGCTATGATATGATAGCCTGACACGTAACGGTCAGGAATAAAATCACGATAGGAACCGAGGATTGCTTTGGTATAATGCCAGGGTTCCCTCTCAACAAGCTGCGTTCTGAAGGGCAAGGCAAAATCAGCCACTCTGCCTCTGCCTGTTCGGCTGAGAGCTGTTTCAGTGGCCACGGCATCACCTTCCAAAAACCAGGGTGGTATAAATAGCCCTACAATCATTGAAGCAGCCTGTTGACCGGTTAAAATGCCCAGAAAACGGGTAAAGCCCATATTCATTTTGGTGAGCTGTGCAACATGGCGGTATTCATGAACCACCAGTAGATCTATCCACGACTGGCTGTCGGTTTCCTGAGGCGGGGTCGTCAGAAACTCCATGCGGCGGGGAGCCCATATAGAATACGCATTGGAATATATACTACCCGTATGCATCACCACCGGTGTGAGCAGCGGGGAAACCTTCAGTGATTGCGTCACGACAGGGCGATGAAGTTCCAGCAGGCGGGCAGCCTCAATGGCCCCGGCTTCATAGTAATCAGGATATACAACCCTGAAGTTCTCTGTGCGTATCTGCTTCCATTTAACAGATGTCGGCTCCTGACCGATAGTATAATACTGCGCCTGCAAATTAAAAGCGCCGGTCAACATAAATATCAGGAAGTAAATCAGTCGTAGTTTCATAATTTATACTTCAGTTATATCATCAGGGTATTTATTAAACTTGAGGCTTACCGGTATATTTGCGTCAAAAAGTACAGGCTAAGCAAAAACAGGCAAGGAAGCTGCTTCCATATACTTTAGTCATTAAAATGTTGTTTCAACAAACTAAAGGCTTCATAAGGAAACGGCTTTCCTAAAAGAATATATAGGTTTACGATTATTGATTGAACAAAAATAGCAAAGTATTATCATCATTCTTGCGCTTTTGAACAATTGAACCGATTTTTTCATTTACTTTAGGGCATTAAAAATCTACACTATGAATTTCATCACTCGATTATTGATATCAACCGTGGCTGTGATTGTTTCAGCCTACGTGCTCCCGGGGGTGGGCGTTAATTCCTTTTTGACGGCTGTTTTGGTAGCCATTATACTTTCCGTATTGGATGTATTGGTCAAACCGATACTGGTAATCCTTACAATTCCATTCACCATCATGACATTAGGTCTGTTTTTATTGGTTATCAATGCCATCATCATACTTCTGGCTTCTTCACTGATTGACGGGTTTACGGTCGACGGGTTCTGGTATGCACTGCTGTTCAGCATTGTAATGTCACTTATCAACTCCATACTCGGAGGTTCATCCAAGTAATCAACCACCGTTGCTGTCTGCTACAGATTGGCTTAGTTTTGAAGCCTGAAAGGATGATAGCATCACAAAAGCAACATCACAAAAGCAACATCATCATGATATCATCACCACGAATTATTAACTGTATGAATTAAGATAACGACCATGAAAGAACGAATGATAACCGATAGCAATTTAATTAATGCTGTGATAAACGCTTGCGAAGTTTGCTTTGTGGGGATGGTTGACGGGAATAACATGCCTTATACCCTTCCTTTTAACTTTGGTTATGATGATGGGATTCTGTACCTTCATTCAGGTCCTGAAGGTCATAAGATTGAAGTCCTTGAACAGAATCCGAATGTATGCATAGCCATGAGTACCGGACATCAGATGCATCACCAGTCGGAGGAGGTAGCCTGCAGCTATGGCATGAAGTACAAGAGTGTGCTGATAAGGGGGAAAGTGGAGTTCATAGATGAGCTGGGCGAAAAAGCCAGGGTGATGAATATCGTTATGCGCCATTATGTGAACAGAGATGATTTCAATTACAGCATTCCGGCGCTGAAGAATGTAAAGGTCATGAGGATTGTTCCCGAAAAAGTCGATTGCAAGTATTTTGGGTATTAAGTCTATTGATCTCTCCTGCAATATACGGGAGAGCGCCCATACCAGGATGCTGCTATCATCATGAAACAGTTGAGTACTGTTATTACAATTTGGCAGTCGGATCAGTTGCAAACCGCGGATAGCGTTTGAGTATCCGTTGAAATATCACTACTACCAAGCAACCCAGCAGGCATCCTACCAGAGCACCAACCAGCACATCACCCGGGTAATGAACACCCAGGTAAATACGGCTGTATGACACCACAACCGCCCAACCGATGAGGGTAGGGAACATCCATTTGTAGTATTTCCGCAAGAGCGAACCAGCAAGTATGGCCACTCCAAAAGAGTTACAGGCATGTGAGGAAATGAATCCGTAGGAACCTCCACAATGATTTTTCACCAAATGCACCATACCTTCCAACGCCGGTTCATGGCATGGACGTAATCGCTCAAACACGTCTTTAAATAGCATCACCGATACCCGGTCAGTCAGGGTTACCAGCAATACAATCATCAGCAGGATGATCCAGAAGGCTTTTTTGTAGTGCTTCCAAAACAGGAACAGTATAAATGCATACCAGGGTGCCCAGATCAGCTTGTTGCTCATCAGGTACATAAACCCGTCGAAAAACGGACTATGCAACCCGTTTAATACCAGAAAAAGTTGTTGGTCGGCATGTACCAGTAAGTCTGTGATGTTGCTAATGATGGGGATCAAATTTGACATTCAGATTATCAGGGTTTATAATCAGACCTGTTCCGTAATTGATTTCCAGAGCAGATCTTTGAGTTGCATAATATTCGTACCGGTGTGTGATGAAATGTAAATAGTAGGTACATCAGGCATCTTGCGCCGTTTAAGTTTCTTCAGGCCCTCATCATCTATCAGGTCACATTTGGTAATAGCCAACAGTATTTTCTTATCAGCCAGTTCAGGGTTGAACTCACTCAGTTCGTGAAGCAATATTTCATACTCTTTACGGATATTCTCCGTGTTAACCGGAACCATGAACAACAGGATGGAGTTGCGTTCAATATGCCTGAGGAAACGCAGTCCCAAACCTCTACCTTCAGAAGCACCTTCAATAATACCCGGTATATCAGCCATGACGAAGGAGCGATCATCACGATAGGCCACAATGCCCAGATTAGGCACGAGGGTGGTAAACGGATAGTCGGCTATTTCAGGTTTGGCGGCCGAAAGTGCAGCCAGTAAAGTAGATTTCCCTGCATTGGGGAAACCAACCAGTCCGACATCAGCCAGTACTTTCAGTTCTAATATTTTCCATACTTCCATACCCTCTTCGCCCGGTTGAGCAAATCGAGGAGTTTGGTGGGTAGGCGTTTTAAAGTGATCATTACCCTGCCCGCCCCGTCCGCCGGGAAGAATGATAACGGTTTCCCCGTCGCGGGTAACTTCAGCTTCCTGTTCCATTGTTTCAGCATCTCTGACAATAGTACCCAATGGGACTTCAATAATAACATCACGACCATAAGCGCCGGTTTTGCAACTACTGCCACCGCCACCGCCATCGCCGGCTTTAATATGCTTGGTATATTTCAGATGCAGTAACGTCCACAATTGTGCATTACCCTTGAGGATGATATGTCCACCGCGACCACCGTCGCCGCCATCGGGACCGCCCCTGGGGTTACCGCGGGTACGTAACAGATGTGCCGATCCTGCCCCACCCTTTCCTGAACGAAGGTTTAGTTTTACGTAATCAACAAAATTTGATGAGGCCATGTTTTTAGGGATGAGTTTTAAGTAATGAGTTATGAGTTAAAAAAAGTAATCAGTAATGTGTAATGAGTTTAACGGAGACGGCGCATTGCTTTTTCAACTTTGGCGCTGAGGCGATTGAATACCTCCGACTCCGTACCTGATGCTTCAACAATAGCATACTTGTTTTGTTTTTCGTAATAGCCACCAACAGCTACTGTCTTATCCTGGAATTCTTCCAGGCGGTGAACAATCAGGTCAGTATTCATGTCGTAAGCTCTGGCCAAAGGTGTTTTCGACCTTAAGCTCAGTCGTTTGATCGACTCCAGCGTGGTAGCATTCAGATCAATGCAGAAGGAAACTGATGAATCCATTCTTCGCAGCAGGCCATCCAAAATGTAGGCCTGGATAACAGTTCGCGGGAAACCTTTAAAAACGAAACCTCTCACATCGTTATGCTGCTTTATTTCACGTTCAATGAGTTGTATGACGATTTCGTCCGACACCAGATCGCCTTTATCCATAACACTTTTAACGCGTTGGCCGATCTCCGTATTGCGCATTATTTCATCCCGGAGTAATTCACCGGTTGAGATGTAATAGAGGTTGTATTTCTGAGCCAGCAAATGACCCTGGGTACCTTTACCCGATCCCGGGGCACCGGTCAGAACCAGGTTAAACCATACTTTTTGCAGCGTATGGTCAATAGAATCCGTTAGTCGTTTAAAAATATCGGGTATTTCGCCCACTCCTTTAATAGGGATATATTGATTACGGAACTTATAGAATTCAATAACAGGCTTTGTTTTGCTTTCATATTCCAGTAGCCGGAGTTCAATGACTTCCATGTTATCATCGCTTCTGCCTGATATTTTACCCCGGTTAAGCAAACGGGCAATGAGTTCATCGCGGGGCACTTCAAGGCTCAACATGCAAGCCAGGGAGGTGTTAAGCTTCAGCAGCAATCCTTCAAGGATATAGGCCTGAACAAGGGTGCGGGGGAATCCGTCGAATAAGATACCATTATTAGCCGAGCTCATCATGATACGTTTTTCAATCAGTTCAACCACCATCTCATCCGAAACCAGTTGACCGCGGGCAATAATATCTTTGGCTTTATTCCCTAATTCTGTACCTTCAGCAATCTCCTGCCTGAGCAGATCGCCGGTTGAAATATAGGCAAGGTTGTACTTCTCAACCAGCAGAGCTGACTGGGTACCTTTACCGGCCCCCGGAGGGCCAAATAACGCGATATTAAGCATGATGTAAAAAAATTATGTTGGCAAAATACAGGGCTTTATCATCCTGCGTTTTACTCTGCAATTTTGTAAATATCAGGCAGGTTACGGGCATAACCATCGTAATCAAGTCCATAACCTACAATGAAATCATTGGGGATAGCCAAACCTACATAGTCAATATCAAAGCCTCCCCTGAATACTTCAGGTTTATAAAGCAACGCGGCAATGCGCACTTTTTTGGCCTTATGCTGATGCAATAATTCCAACAGCGCTTTCAGGGTATTCCCGGTATCAACAATATCCTCAACCACAACCACTGACCGTCCTTCAATAGATTCATTCAATCCGATCAGTTCACGCACTACCTGAGTACTCTGAGTACCTGAATACGATGAAAGCTTCACAAATGAAAGGGTACTTTCAACGTTGACCTTCCTGAGTAAATCAGCGGCAAACACAAAAGCGCCGTTAAGGAGTATTAAAAAAAGCGGATTCTCGTCTTGGGTGTCCCTGTTGATTGAATCAGCAATACTTTGAACGGCTGTGTCAATTTCATCAGCTTTGATAAAGACCCTGAAGTCTTTGTCCTTGACCCGAATAGTACTATCCATGTAACTCTGATTATGAACTTACAAATTTATTACAATTAAGCTTATGACTGACAACCAATTTCCCAATAAATTACTGGAGCAAATAAAGAGGACGGATAACAAAACATGAAGGCAAATTGTTTATGTTTGCAGTACCAAAAGAGACCATTTTATGACACCAAAAGTAAGCATCATCATGGGTAGCACTTCTGATCTGCCGGTTATGAAAGAAGCTGCTGAGATTCTGAATGAGTTCAGGATACCCTTTGAAATAAACGCTTTATCAGCGCACCGCACCCCTGAAGAGGTAGAGAAATTCAGCAGGGAAGCCTGGGATAAAGGTATCAGGGTTATCATTGCAGGCGCAGGAATGGCGGCCCATTTAGCAGGGGTAATTGCAGCAATGACCCCATTGCCGGTGATTGGTGTACCCATTAAAGCCTCTCTTGAAGGAATGGATGCCCTGCTCGCTATGGTTCAAATGCCTCCGGGAATCCCGGTGGCAACGGTTGCTATTAACGGTGCCCGAAATGCCGGTATCCTTGCTGCTCAAATACTGGCAGTCAGTGATCCCGAACTGCATGGAATACTGATGCAGTTTAAGCAGGACCTGAAACAGAAGATTGTTAAAGCCAATGAAGAACTCAACCTGGTAAAGTACGAGTATCGAATCAGTAACCAGTAATCAGGCTTTTCGCAGTATCATGAGCCCGTCGCGTACGGGCAGGAGCAGGTTCTCAACGCGATGGTCGTTTCGAACGAATGTGTTGAAAGCAATGATTCCTTTGGTTTCTTTGTCGGTGTAATGGTTTCCATCAAATACTCTCCCGTACCAGAGGATATTGTCGGCTATGATAAAACCGCCCTTACGAACCTTGTCAAAGCACAGGTTATAGTAATTCATGTAGTTTTCCTTGTCGGCATCAATGAACACCAGGTCAAGCGGCCCTTCTATCAGCGGGATGAGGTCCATGGCATCACCCTGGTGGAGGATAATTTTCCGGGTAAGGCCTGCACGTGAAATAAACTCTTCGGCCAGATCAGCCACCTCGGGATTATTGTCGATGGTGTGCAGTACACCATCTTCAGGCATGCCTCTGGCCATATAGATGGAGGAATACCCGGTATAGGTACCAATTTCGAGCACCCTTTTAGCATTCAGCATCTGGCAAAACATCTGAAGCAGCCGTCCCTGCAATGGACCGGAAAGCATACCGGCAGTAGTAAACCCCAGGTGTGTCCGTCGTGTAAGTTCCACCATCAGGTCATCATCAGGCAGCGTATATTCCGTTGCATACTGTTCATACACCCGGTTGGTAGTAAGGAATTGAGGCTTCTCAAATAATTCATCCATTTTTCCAAAAATAAAAAAGAACAATAGTCAATCAGCGTTCAGCAGTCAGCAATCAGTACTCAGGAGTCAGCACTAAGAACCAAGAACCAAGAACCAAGAACCAAGAACCAAGAACCAAGAACTCATCCCTCACCCCTCACTTCCTGTTTAAATAAACCAGTCTGCTCATTTTAGCAGGGTCAATGATTTCGGAAGCGACCTGGAGCAGTTCAGAGTCGGTAACGTCTAATATTTTACTAATCAGCATTTCGGGGGTATCAACAGTGTCGTATGCCAAAACACTCTTGGCCATTGACAGGGCATCATTCAGGTTTGATTCGAATGAAACAGCCAACTGCCCGGCAAATTGTTGTTTGGCCACATGCAGTTGCATAGTACCCAGTTTATGGTCAAGGAACCGGTTGAGTTCACGGTTTACTATGGTCAGTGCCTTTTCAAGAGATCCGTTATCAATACCGAGGTAAATCATAAAAGAGCCGGCATCGCAATAAGGGGTGTAAGATGATTCAATGTTATATGAAATGCCACTCTTTTCACGCAAGGCCATACTCAGGCGGGAGTTCATGGCAGGTCCGCCTAATATATTATTCAGCAGAGCCAGGGTTACCCGGCGCGGGTCGGCATAGCTGTAAGCGGGTCCGCCAAGAATGCAATGTGTTTGAAAGCCGCTTTTTTTGAGTACTTTCTCTTTACGCACGTATTCTTCGAAAGGAATCCGTTTATCGTTACGCAGGTTAGCGGGTATGACGCCGAAATAAGCTTCGGCAAGTTTAATAATCCGGCTGAAGGAAATATCGCCTACCGAACTCAATACCATCTGGTCAGTATGGTAGTGATGTTCCATAAATGCCAGTATCTTTTTCCGGTTAATCATCTTCACCCTTGCCGGGGTAGAGAGAATGGGAGCGCCCAGCGAATGATCCTTAAAGAGCATTTCCTCAAAATCATCAAAGATCAGTTCTGATGGCGTGTCCTTGTATGAGTTGATCTCATCAATTACAACATCCTTCTCTTTCTCTATTTCCTTTTCAGGGAAGGTGGAGTTGATGAGTATATCGGCAAACAGGTCAAATGCACGGCGGTAGTATTGTCCGGGGAAAGAAGCATGCACGCAAGTCTCCTCTTTGGTAGTGTATGCATTCAAATCAGCCCCAACATTTTCAAGGTAACCCAGCACCTGGAATAACCGGCGCCTGGTAGTACCTTTAAAGATCATGTGCTCAATAAAATGTGCCAGCCCGTGCTCCGATGATGATTCATCCCTTGAGCCTGTATTGACCATGAGTGCCAGGTGCCCGACCATTGTTTTGGTGTAACGGTGAACTAACCTGATCCCATTAGGTAAAGTATGATATTGATATTCCATATTTCTGTTAAAGGCTGCAAAAGTAATTAAATTTCAGCCATCTGCAGTCTATTAAACCATTTGAAATAAGCTGACTTCCGGCAAGGGAGATCTTCCTGAAACGAAGAAACGGCCCTGACTGTCCAAGCCGTTGCCAGATATAATTCCGCAAAGTACACCATCAAATCCGGTGCCGGGTCCGTTGCCGGGGATGATTGGGAGGATGAACTTCCTGATGCAGAATAACGTTCACAGGAGGAGCATTCCCTGTTAGGAGCAGCCCCGGGGAGGAGAAGATATTTGCTTATTTAACTTCGAGCGGGAATTTCTTAACCAGTGATATCCAGTACAAGGGCAGGTGGCCCCTTAATTCGCCTGATTCTGTATAACTTTCCACCATGGGGCAAATAGCGATTACTTTTTTAGTGATCATGCCGGACTCCTCATTCAGGTACCATTCTTCCAAAAAACGGACTTTAGAGATATCTGAAAGTTGAAGTTCACGGGTTACCAGGGTATCATAACTTTCATAAGGCGGATTAGGCCGTTGAAGCGTCATAATTTCATTACGGGTTCCGCGGTCTTTGATTTCCTCAGGAGTCAGTTGCTTGTTGGTGATGACATCAAATAATTTATGATCGCCTGACTTAGCTGAATTCATGATCACCTTTACCAGTTTTTCACGTTTGGCAGCTTCAAGGTTCTGAACCCACCAGCCCAGATCCTGTTCGGGCGAATTAATCATTACATCATACTGTATTCTTTCAGTGAGCAGGTCACCTTTGCCTTTGCCACATGCACTGAATACTAATGCGATGAACATCAGCATAACAGGAAGTACCAATCTTTTCATAGGATATAATTTTATTGATTCAAAGGTATTACAAATAGTGATTCACTTTTCAAACAGGGGTAAAAAAGGCTTGTTTCCTAATCGTTAACAAGATTTTGAAAAGACCATCATACCTGTTTCTAAAATCAAATTTGAGTACCTTTGCAAGAGAAACAGAATTTAGAACCGTGATATTAAAAGCGTAATTTAAAGAGTCGTGCAAAGAGATAAAAAAAGCAAGCAAACCAATGATAACAAGTCCATTGTAAAGTATGTAACTTTATGGAAAGGACACAGGATCAGTCTTCGCTCCCTGTTGGTGATATGCTTACTTGCCTTTACCTTCATCCTGTATTCAGGCAGCCTTAGTCATGAATTCCTGATAGGATGGGATGATGGCGAGTATATTACAAATCCTGATGTGATACACTATGGCGAAGCAGGCAGTTCTTCCGTATTCAAAAACTTTTACCTCGGCATGTACCAGCCACTGGCTGTATTAACTTTTATCGTCAATTACCATATATCGGGCGACCATGCAATTGGGTTCATACTCACCAACCTGTTGCTACACCTGTTCAATACGCTGTTGGTATATAAGCTGATGATGAGGTGGTTTAAACGCTTTGAGCCTGCCTTTTTGGTAGCCCTGTTGTTTGCCTTACACCCGATGCATGTGGAAGGTGTGGCATGGATTTCAACCCGTAGCTCATTGCTTTACTCCCTGTTCTTCCTCGCGGGACTCATTCAGTATGAAAAATATATTAACAACCCTAAAACCGGCAACTATCTGCTTACTTTGATGTGGGCGCTCCTGTCACTACTCAGTAAATCAATGGCAGCCACCTTCCCGCTGGTGCTGTTACTTGTTGACTATTTACATCAACGCAAGTTTAGTACCCGCCTGATTCTGGAGAAATTGCCCTTCCTGATCTTATCCGTTATATTTGGAATAGTTGCCATAAAGGCTTCCGCTTCATTCGGGCACATAACCGTGCTGGAACAGGATTATCCCATCATGGAGCGACTGACACTGATAGCCTATGGGATATCCTTTTATCTGGTTAAGCTGATCATACCTGTTAACCTCTCCGCCATTTATGCATTCCCCGCTGCTGCTGACGGCAGTATTCCGGGATGGGCTTATACCCCTGTCATCGCTTTGGTGGTGTTCATTGCAGTCATTTGGCACTCACATGAAAAGCGGCGCCTTTTCATCTTTGGCGGGCTGTTCTTCCTGCTAAGTATTAGTATGGTATTACCCTTGTTCTGGTCACGAATCTTTATTACGGCCGACCGCTATACCTACATACCTTACCTGGGGCTGTTCATGATAGTGGCTTCACTGTTGGTGAGCCTGTGGGATAAGCGCGACAGCTTTGAACGAAGCACGGTTAACATGCTCTATGCCGCATCAGGACTTGTATTTATTTTATTTGTTGCCACTACATTTAACCGCATTAAGGTTTGGCACAACACTCCTTCACTATTGACGAATGTGATTGAAAAGCGACGGTCAGATGCCGATATGGCACACGGCTATTTCTATCTTGGCAACTATTATGACACTAAAGGAAATGATGAAGAAGCTATAAAATACTACAATCTGGCTTTAAGCCGGAACCCACATTACCTGCTGGCCCTTAATAACCGGGGCATTCTGAAAGGTAAGCACATGGATCCCGGAGCTGTAAGCGACTTCGACGAAGCGGTCACTTTAAAACCTGACTATGCAGAAGCCTACTATAACCGTGGTGTTGCCTATTATCAGTTACAACAACCTGAACGGGCCTGCGCCGACTGGCAAGAGGCTTCACGGCTTGGCTTTAAACAGGCCAATGCCATCATCAGCCAGTATTGCTTTAAAAATACCTTACCTGACTTCAATCACACAACACAATAAACTGTTAACTAACTAAGAAATTAACTTTAAAATATACTAGTATGGAACCAAAAGACGTAAACAGCTTTATCCGAAACATTGAGCTTTTTAAGGGTTTGAATGATAACGAATATGCTGCAGTTGCTTCAGCTATTAAGGAAGAAATCTACCATGAAGGCGAGTACCTTTTCAAGGAACATGCCCCTCGTGTAAAAATCTTCATGATTTATAAAGGACGGGTTGAATTAACTAAAAAGACTCCAATTGGTCGTGATCAGAGCCTGAGCCATTTCAATAGCTTCGACTTTTTGGGTGAAGGATCGCTCACAGATGATTCACCCCACAGCACTGACGCCCGGGCACAGGAAGAAACCACCGTACTCGTGCTTGAACGCTCATTCTTTGAAAAGAACGGAGCCATTACCCTGAAGGTATTTTCAAACATAGCACGCGTTATTTCACGCCGTATGCGTCAATCAAATGCCCGCTTGTCAAGCCAGTCAGCACAATATGAATCAGGTCGGACCCGTACAGAACATGATCTGCTTGGAAATCGTGAAGTACCTTATGAATTCTACTATGGCGTTCAGACCTTGCGTGCTATTGAAAACTTCAATATTTCAGGCGTACAATTAAACTTCTACCCTGTGTTTGTTGAATCACTCGCTATGGTCAAGATGGCCTCTGCACAGGCAAATTATGATCTGGGACTTTTAAGCAAACCACTTGCTGATGCTATCATCCAGGCATGCCAGGAAGTGATTGACGGTAAATTCTTAAACCATTTTGTTGTCGACATGATACAGGGCGGGGCAGGTACTTCAACCAATATGAACGCCAATGAGGTCATTGCTAACAGAGCTTTAGAAATCATGGGACATGAACGCGGACAATATGAGTTTTGCCATCCCAATAACCACGTCAACCTTTCACAGTCAACCAACGATGCCTATCCGACCGCTATCAAGATTGCGCTGTTGAGGAATAACAGAAAATTTTTGAATGTGCTGATTGACCTGATTGATGCCTTCAAAGCCAAAGGCAAGGAATTCAGCCACGTCATCAAGATGGGTCGTACACAGTTGCAGGATGCAGTACCTATGACCCTGGGACAGGAATTTGATGCCTATGCCACGATGCTTCAGGAGGAAATTGCACGTTTGAACCAAAACGTACAACTCTTTCTTGAAATCAACATGGGTGGCACTGCCATTGGTACAGGACTTAATGCTGACCCGCGTTACAGTGATATCGTAACCAGACACCTGCGTGAAATCACCGGGCTGCCTGTTGAACTGGCATCCAATCTTGTAGAAGCCACACAGGATACCGGTGCATACATCATGTATTCGTCAGCCATCAAACGTTTAGGCGTTAAGCTGTCAAAGATATGTAATGACCTACGCTTACTCTCATCAGGGCCAAGAGCAGGATTACATGAAATAAACCTTCCCCCGATGCAACCGGGCAGTACCATCATGCCGGGTAAAGTGAACCCGGTTATTCCTGAAGTTGTTAACCAGATAGCCTTTCGCGTAATCGGGAATGACCTCACCGTTACCCTTGCTGCCGAAGCCGGACAGTTGGAACTGAATGTAATGGAACCGGTTATTGTTCATTGCCTCTTTGAATCCATCGAGATGCTAAAGAATGGCATGAGTACACTCAACCACCGTTGCATCAAAGGCATTACAGCAAATGAGGAAGAATGCCGCAACATGGTTTATAACAGCATCGGGCTGATCACCGCACTGAATCCGATTATCGGTTATGAGGCATCCAACAAGCTTGCCAAACAAGCGCTTGAAACCGGCAAAAGAGTTTATGACCTGGTACTTGAAAACAACCTGATGTCGAAAGAAGACCTTGATGAAGCGCTTGATCCAAAGAATATGCTTGGGCCAAAATCGATGAAGAAGCAGGGATAGGGAGTGATGAGTAGTGAGTGATGAGTGATCACCATGATACTACTTGCATTGAATTTTAGTAAAAATAATAAACAGAAACAAGGCTATTCTTTGAATAGCCTTGTTTCTGTTTCAGCGTTTATACGAAAGTATAAAGACTTTGGCGATGAAATGAGTTCAAAGTCTGGATACAAGTGATCATCCGGCATTTGAGTTTTGTATATTAACTATTCCTTGTGGAGTATAGATGAGTGATGAGTGAATGGAAAGCATTTATATATCACTTTTACACTCTTTTTTTTATATTTTTGCTTGCTTTCTCGGATTTAATGTACTATATATGCAGCATATTTGAAATAATACAGTAAAATGATAAAGCATGTTTCAGTCTCTAATTTTAAATCCATGTTGGATAAAAACAGAGCTCAACATTCAGGTGCAATACCGAGTCAATGAAACCGGGCATATATTTGGTACAATTGCTTGACCGGGGCTGCATACTTGGCAGTGCAAAACTTTTAATACTTCGATAATTTAAAGCCAACCGATATGAAAAAATTTACTTTTATTTGTACAGTATTGGCCATAAGTTTCACCGTTTCCGCCCAAACCTGGCACTGGATCAATCCAACCACCGGTTTGCAGGGAATAAATGGCATCGGCTTTGTCTCACCCGATGAAGGGGTGGCCGTGGGCGACCGGGGTGCCATACTGCATTATAAGAACGGAGAGTGGTCAATTGCCGAAAGCCCGGTGGGCGCAAATTTGAATGCTGTGGAGTTTATAAATCCCGTTCTGGCTTGGGCAGTGGGCGACTCGGGCACTATTCTTCGCTATGACGGGAATGACTGGGTTGAGGTCGATTCTCCCATTACAGGCTGTCTTAAAGACATTTTTTGCGTGGATGAAAACCATTGCTGGGCAGTGGGCAGTGCTATCTTGTTTTATGATGGTACAAGCTGGCAGGTACAAGCTGAAATTTCCGGGTTAGATGCTGTTGGCTTTATTTCAGCAAACGAAGGCTGGGCCGGTAGTTCAAACACCCACTTTTTCCATTTCAGCAATGGGAACTGGGCGGAGGACGACTCATTTGCTGATAGCAACCCGCAATTCTTTCAATGCATGATAAAGGCCGGTGAAGGCCGGTTGTTGATGAACGGGAGCGATATTGCAGGAGATGGAGTTCTCTATGAAAACACCGGACAAGGCTGGCAGCCACTGAACACCGGTAGCATAAACGATGACATTTCATTTTTTGATGCATCACATGGCTTTGGAATTGAACATGCCAGTAACATGAATTTTGATTTGTTTCCCACCATCAAGTATTCAAACCATGACGTTTGGACAACAGAATACACTCTCAAAAAAAGAGAACAGCTATTCTCGTCCGTTGAAGCATTAGCAAGCGATGAGGCCATGGCCGGCGATGTGCTTGGATATATCCATCACGGGAATGAAAGCAACTGGGACCTGTCGAATGGTTTTATTTGCGACAGTATCCTCAATGTTGACTTCTTTGCACCCAACAAGGGTTTCATAGGTACTCACAATAGCGGAATATGGAAATATAATGCCGGGAACTGGAATGCAATTTTTAGTATTCCGGGTTTTGCATTCAATGAAATAAACTTTGAATCAGAGACATACGGCTATGCAACCGCATTCGAAACCTTCAGTTATCTGCCGCCTCCATTCAATGTCGAGGTTAAATTATTCGATTTCCGGAATGGCGTATTTACAGAAATTCAGCCACCTTATGGCATAAGATTTTATACTCCCATCTCTTCCATTAATGAAATAGACAATAAGCTCATTGTATCAAGTAATAATTCAATATGGACCATTGAAAATTACTATTGGAGTGAAGCCTTACTCCCGGAATCAGACAGCATAAGTAAAATTTGTTTTGTAGAACCCATACCCATTAAAAACCCATCCGGAGTGAGTGAATTGGTGGCAGCCTGGTTATGCGCAAAACGCGGCGGAACTGAAACCGGGGGTGTTATCTATTACAAAGAATATTTTGAAAATGATTGGCAACAGGCTTACCAAACATCTTCAGGTTCATTTAACGATCTGTGCATTACTGACGACTGGCAGGTTTATGCCGTGGGTACCCATGGTTTGATTGCTCATTTTGACGGCTCAAATTGGACAGAAATAGAACCATTAACTGACGAAGATTTATTGTCCGTTAGCATGTTTGAAGGTCAAAATGGCTGGGCTGTGGGTAAAAACGGTACCATACTTCACTGCAACGAGGGCGTTTGGTCTGTGTATAATAGTCCGGCAACCTATCACCTTAACAAGGTAGATTTTTATAAAAGCAATCTGGGGTTTATGGTTGGCAATGAGGGGACTTTCCTCTGTACCGATGAGAAACTGCCGGTCGGTACCGGTGATTTGCCTGTTTCAAAAAGTTTAAATCAACTCCAAATCTATCCAAACCCGGCAAAAGATGGTTTCATCATAGAGATGAATTCTCCTACTACCGATGTTCAGGTTTCCATTATTGACCCGACCGGACGGTTACTATCTGAAAAAGATTTTCAAATAACCAATCATTCCAATAGCATCCTGGTTCAATTTGACAAGATTGCTCCCGGGGTTTACCTGGTTAAAGCAATGAATGGCCGTCAAATAATGACCGGGAAGGTCATGATTCAATAGATATATCCGTAAGCCTTCATGGTTAATATACTAATTTACAACCATGAAGGCTTACGAAAACAGGGTTCTATGCTCTGGCAAGGCTTACCTGTAATAAGCTGTGATAAAATTCAGGATGTTGGTTTCAACACGATGAAGCACATCAGTGATGTCAGCGCGTTGAAATTGGGTGCCGGTGATACTTTCATAGAGTTCGATGTAGCGTTCAGAAACTTCCTTTACGAATTCATCGGTCATTACCGGTACCTGCTGGCCTTCCCGGCCCTGGAAGTTATGGGCAATCAACCATTCTCTGACGAATTCTTTGGATAGTTGTTTCTGAGGTTCTCCTTTTTGCTGGCGTTCCTGATACCCTTCCAGATAGAAATAGCGGGAGGAGTCAGGGGTATGGATTTCATCAATCAGGTAGATGTCGCTGCCATCTTTGCCAAACTCATATTTTGTGTCGACCAGTATAAGCCCCATCTTAGCAGCAATTTCTGTTCCTCGTTGATACAGACGCCGGGTATAGTCCTCCAGCCTGAGGTAATCATCATTGCTGACGAGTCCTGATTGCAGAATCTCTTCACGCGATACGTCTTCATCATGCCCTACCATCGCTTTTGTGGTGGGGGTAATAATCGGGTCAGGAAATTTATCGTTCTCTTTCATTCCCCCGGGCATGGTTATTCCGCAAATGGTGCGTTTGCCACTCTTGTATTCACGCCATGCATGTCCGGAAAGGTAGCCTCTGATTACCATTTCCACTTTAAAGGGTTCACATAAACGGCCAACGGTAACCATCGGGTCAGGGGTAGCTATTTTCCAGTTAGGGATAATATCACTGGTCTCGTCCAGAAATCTGGAAGCTATCTGGTTAAGAACTTGTCCTTTGTAAGGAATTCCTTTGGGCAGGACCACATCGAAAGCTGAAATACGATCGGTGGTTACCATAATCAGTAATTCATCTTTGATGTGATATACATCACGTACTTTACCTACATAGAGATTGGTTTGTCCGGGCAGACTGAAGTTAGTTTTGGTTACGGCGTTTGACATCTTGATTCTTGATTTAAAAATGGTGCTTTAGTTACTTTTTATTATTTTAATAGTGCTTACCGGATTCATAACTGACCGTGCAGTTGGTTACAGGTAATACAAACCTGTTTTGAAGTCAACTTAACATTTGAGCCATAAATAACTGAACGGTCGCATTACCAGCGGAAAGCTGACTTGATTACCGGTAATCAGATCAGTTGCCGGTTTGCCATTCAGGAAATCATCGGTATTTATTGTTACTTCTTTTTGTGACAGGTTGTTGATAACGGTAATGACTTCACCATGGAAGCTTCGATTAAAAGCTAACAGATGATGCTTCCCGTGGCTGCCGGGTACCACCCATTGGAGGTCACCCCGCCCGAAGGCCTGGTGCTGTGAACGTACTTTTAACTGCTGTTTAATAGCGCTATATACCCGGCTGGTCAGTGATTCCGGTATCTGCAACTGATCATGGATGTAATCCCAATCCAAATAGCCCCTCACCAGGTAGCGTGAATCATGCTTGCCGGTTTGGGCTTTATAACTTTCAAAGAATTCCTCGTCATTTAATCGGGCAAATTCATCCCCATAATAGATGATGGGAGTACCGGGCAGTGTCATCATGATACTGTAGGCCAAGGCAATCTTATCAGGATTACGGTTTAACAGTTCAGCAAGCCTGGCCGAAATACCTTCGCCAACGCGAAAATCCCAAAGGGGCTTATCACAATAGTGATCATGGATAAGTTCCCTGTCCTCAGGGGTAACCATTTCAAGAGTCAGTTCATCATGCAGCCGGAGGAATATGAACCACTGGTTATCAGGACCAATGGGAGGCGTAACCTCAGGTTGAAGGATGTCAATAACGGGCAGGGCATTTTGAATGGCCAGTGATTTAAAGATCATGGGCATCAGCGGGAAGTGATAACCGGCATGACATTCATCATGAGTTCCAAAATACTTAACCACCTCTTTAGGTGGCTGGCAGGCTTCAGCTAACAACAGGGTATTGGGGCGCACATAGTCAAGCACAGCCCTGAATATCTTGAGGATTGTATGGGTTTGTGGCAGGTTCTCACAGTCAGTGCCATCTTGCTTCCACAAATAGGGAATGGCATCTGCCCTGAAACCGTCAAGTCCCTGCGACAGCCAGAAGAGCAGTATCCTGCATACTTCCAACAATACATCAGGGTTGCGGTAGTTAAGGTCAGGCTGAAACTCAAAGAAACGGTGGAAATAATACCAGTCGCCATCCTTTTCCCAGTTGCTCGGTACCATACCCTTAAACAGCAGGCGAGTTTCACTGTATTTATGATTATCGCGATTCCAGATATAATAATTACGATAAGGGTTTTCAGGGCCTTTGCGTGATTCCACAAACCAGGGATGTTCTTCACTGGTATGGTTCATAGCAATATCAAAGATCACACGGATACCAAACTCATGGGCTTTATCAAGGAACTTACGGAACTCAGCCTGTTTGATGGGTTCAGGGGTATCATCAGGCAAACCGAATAGCCCGGGCCTGATATTCCTGTAATCACGAATATCGAAACCTGCATCACGCATAGGTGAATCAAGTATGGGCAACAGCCACAGGCAGGTAACGCCCAGCTCCTTCAGATGCCCCAGTTTTGTGATCAAACCATCAAAAGTATGGTTGAACTGATCAACATATAAGGCATAAACCACGGCATCCTTGTACCATCCCGCGGGTTGGGGCTGAAGATTAAAAGCAGTACGGGCTTTTTCTATTTCT
>Ga0172378_10001562_pt1 | contig 21225 bp, 23 predicted proteins | sample GrowelOW332metaG_FD_119755 | JGI IMG/M metagenome (GOLD analysis project Ga0172378, IMG submission 119755) | Groundwater microbial communities from an aquifer near a municipal landfill in Southern Ontario, Canada - Pumphouse #3_1 metaG | ecosystem: Environmental > Aquatic > Deep subsurface >... | reverse complement strand
TCCAATTCATCTCCTACATTTGGTTTTTCATCTAGCAATTCAAATTCATTTTTTGGAAGAAGAATATTATCATTTTCGTCCCCTGTTTCTGCATCCAAGTATAATCCAATTGATGTATAATTGTTTACTTTTAATTTTTGTCGTTTACCTATTTTTATCATAAAATGACTCCTTATATAATTAATTATCTGTATAATGTCTTAGCGTCTAGTAATGTATTATACAATGTATACAAATAAATTACAAATAATATTTTATATGGTATAATAGAAAATAATAAATGGTTAATTGGAGAAGACTATGAAAAAAATAATCTGTATAATATTATTGGCTATTAGTTTTGTAAGTTGTGGAAAAATAAAAAGAAGAGGTAATTTTAAAATATCTAGACATTTTACTTTTTCAGAAGCTACTGCTAGTAGAAAAGGGAGCCGTTATCATCTGAATAACAATCCAAATAAAAAAAATTATAGGAATATAGTATATACTGCAAGAAGAATGGAAGATATTAGAAGAATAGTTGGGAAAGAGCTTCGAATAAATAGTTGGTATAGAAGTGGAAATATTAATAGGTTAGTTGGAGGCTCTAAACATTCAGCTCATAAGGATGGCTTAGCTGTTGATTTTACAGTTAGTGGAAAATGGGAGTTAAATAATGCTTTAAGAAATATAAAAAAATCTGGATATAGTTTTGATCAAATATATTATCATTCAAAGAGCAATTATATTCATATTTCATTTAGGTTAAATAGAAGAAGAGAAAGAAAACAAATTTATTATAGAAGAAAATAAAAAAAGGACTAATTATACAATTAGTCCTTTTAAATTAATTTAGAATTCAAATTCACGAATAGCTTTAGCAGTTATAACTTTAATATTTTTATAGCTTTCAGGAGAAACTTTCATTCCACAACCAGAGCAGCTAGATCCACAACTACTAGACGTACAAGCTGGTTTCCCATCACTATTAGTTCTTTTTAAATATTCTTCATAAGTTTCAATATATTCTAAATCAAGTAAATTTAATAGAGAAGCATCTAATTCTTCTTTAGTTATACCAAGATTTTTTAATATTGCATCATCACTATAAGCTTTTCCTGAAACTAAAAACTTTAATATTTTAATATCAATTTCATTCATAATATCACCCTTTCTAAACAGATTTTATCTTTAGATAAACTAATTATATCATATTCTAATAAAGAATATAAAAAAAATTTTTAATACTCAAAAATTATGATATAATTATTCTATAAAAAAAGAAAGGAAATATTATGATGCTAAGTTTAGAAAAAGATTTTTATTTAGAAAGCTTGAGGCAATCTTATAGAAAAAAAATTTGGAGAAAATTTATTAAAGGAATTAAAGACTTTAATTTAATAGAAGATGGAGATAAAATAGCAGTTGGAGTATCAGGAGGAAAAGATAGTTTAATTCTTTGTAAATTATTTCAAGAATTAAAAAAGGATAAAAGCAAAAATTTTGAAGTGGTATTTATTTCAATGGATCCAGGTTTTTCAAAAGAAGATTTACTTGATTTTAAGGAAAACCTGATAAAATTAAAAATTCCTTGTGAAATTTTTGGTTCAAATGTTTGGGATGTTGCCTTTAGGGAAGAACCAGATAATCCTTGTTTTCTTTGTGCTAAAATGAGAAGAGGTGTATTATACAATAAAGTAGAAGAACTAGGATGTAATAAGCTTGCCTTAGGACATCATTTTGATGATATTGTTGAAACAGGTCTTATAAATATGTTTTATGCAGGAACAATAAAAACAATGATTCCTAAAGTGAATTCTACTAGTGGAAAGCTTACAGTAATTAGACCTATGGCTTATATTAAAGAAAAAGATATTATTTCATATATGAATAAAAATGAAATATCCCCTATGGGTTGTGGATGTGCTGTTCAATCTGGAGAAAAAGATTCAAAAAGATTAGAAATAAAAAAACTCTTAAATGAGTTAGAAAAAAATAATTCAAATATAAAACAAAGTATATTTAATTCTTTAAAAAATGTAAATTTAGATTATATCATGGGATATACAAAGGGAAATAAAAATGGATAGTATAAATACTAAAAAGAAACGAGAAATATTAAAATTTATTGAGGATAAAGGCTATGATAAGCTTCTTTGGAGTAAAATAGGAAAAGCAATGCATAGATTTAATATGATTGAGAAAAATGACAGGATTTTAGTAGGTGTATCTGGTGGAAAAGATAGCCTTGTCTTATTAAATTCTCTAGTTAGAATAAAAATTATTTCCAATATTAATTTTGAAATTATACCTATTCATATTCATATGGAAGAAGATATATCTGATTTAAATGATATAATTAAGTATTGTGAATTTTTAGGTTTGAAATTAGAAATAATAAAAACAAAATTAAATACTTTAGTAGAAGGTGATTCTAAAGAGAAAAATCCTTGTTTTTTATGTGGAAGATTAAGAAGGGGAATATTATACTCTTTCATGAAAGAAAAAAACATAAAAAAATTAGCATTAGGGCATCATAAGGATGATATAGTAGAAACCTTTTTAATGAATATATTTTATCAAGGAAATAGAAATGTAATGAAACCATCTTATGTTTCAAAGGTTCATAATGTAACAGTAATTAGGCCAATGTCATTTGTTGAAGAGAAAGATTTGATAAACTATTCAAATAAATTAAAATTGCCAATTTTAAAAAATAAATGTCCCTATGAAGATAGTAAGAATTCCAAAAGACTTAAAATAAAAAATATGATAAAAAATTTATCCATAGAAAATGAAGATGTTAGAAGTGTTATTTTAAATAGTATAAAAGATTTATTTTAGAATATAGAGAGTTTGGAGAGTGAAAAAATGGTGAAATCATGTAGTATAGGGGTTCTTGATTCAGGTCTAGGAGGAGTTAGTGTTTTAAAAAGTTTAATTAAGCTAATGCCAAATGAAGATATAATATATGTTGGAGATACAAAAAATATTCCTTATGGAGGAAGAACAAAGGAAGAAATAAGAAAATTTGCATTGAGAATTGTAGATTTTTTAATTGTAAATAAATGTAAAATGATAGTTGTAGCTTGTAATACTGCCTCAATAGCGGCATTGGATTATTTAAAAGAACATTGCAATATACCAATTGTTGGGATTATAGACGCAGGAGTTGAAATAGTTTTAGATGGAGATTACAAAGAAGTTTCTATTTTGTGTACACCCTTTACAGCCAAAAGTGGGGATCATAAAAGAAAAATAAATAATAAAAATAAAAAAATAAAAGTAAATGTTATTCCCTGTGAATTACTATGCCCAATGATAGAAAAAGGATGGGAAACAATTGAAAATAGAGATGATATTTTAGATGAGTATATGTCCCATGTTCCTAAAAATTCTGAGGCACTTTTATTAGCATGTACCCACTATCCTTTTATAAAAAAAGAAATAAGAAAAAAATTTAGTGGAGAAATTATTGTACCAAGTGATGAATGTGTAATGGAAGTTTATAGAAAACTTAGAGAAAATAGTTTATTAAATGAAAAAAAGAAAAAAGGGAATGTTGAATTTTATGTTACAGGTAATATAAATAGTTTTAAGGATAAAGCAGAAAAATTTTTAAAACAAAAAAATTTAGAAGTTTATAAAGTGGATTTAACAGATTCAAATAAATAAAATGAAAATGAGATAAGTGAGTTTATAAACTGCTTATCTCATTTTTATAAATTAGGTGTAGATAATTTTTAAATACTTCCTAATACTTTAAGACCATTTTCTATACAAGAAATCTTAACAGGAAAAGTAGGTCCTTTTTCACCATCAATATCTGTAGAATAATGTTTGTTTAAAACATCAATGTAGAGTTCAGAGGTTTTAAAATGTAAAATTCCTTTAGGATAAGAAAAATTTTTTTTAAGTAAAAATTGAGGAAGTATTTTTATAATATTCATTAAGTTTTCATTTGAAATAACAATAACATTTAATAATCCATCATTAATACAAGAATCATGAGCTATCTCAAAGGAACCAGCACTTTTTCCATTAAAAACAAAAAATAAAATTGATTCTCCCTCATAGGAAAAATTTTCAGATTTTAGAGATAAATTTAGCAATTTAAATTTAGGTAGTTCTTTTAATCCTGTAAAATAATAGGCTAGTTTCCCAAATATATTTTTATATTCAGAGGGTGTTTTTTGTGATACATCTGTAAAAAGACCACAACTAAAAATATTTACAAAATATTGCCCATTAACAAGTCCCAAATCAACACTTGATACTACACTATTTAATATTTGCTCAACAGATTCAGGGATACTTTTAGGCATACCTAAAACATTGGCAAAATCATTAGCAGTTCCAGCTGGCAAAATAGCAATTGGAATATGAATATTATTTGTTTTCATAGTGTTTACTATTTTATTAATGGTTCCATCACCACCAGAAATTAAAATATGATCATAACTATCATCTATATCTAAAAAAGCATTTTTAAGATTAAAATCAAAACTTATTCTAAAAGGAATAATTAGAAATTCTTTTTTTTGATAAGCATTGATAATATAATCTAAATATTTTAGTATTGTTCTTTCTCCAGAAAAAGGATTATAAAAAAATTTAACTTTTTTCATGACTTCACCTCTTAAAATAACATAATCTTATAAATTTATTATATCATACAAATAAAAAAAGGAGAATATCTTTCGATATTCTCCTAAAAAATTCTTTCTAGAATTCTTCTCTGATCCAAGGCATTAATCCTCTTAATTCTTTTCCTACTTTTTCTATTTCATGATTTGAAGCTGCTGTTCTTTTTTCTTTTAAGAATGGTTGTCCTGCTTTTGAATCAGCAAGGAATTCATTTGCAAATTTACCAGATTGAATATCAGCTAGCACATCTTCCATTGCTTTTTTAGTTTCAGGTGTAATGATTCTAGGTCCAGTTGCAAAATCTCCGTATTCAGCTGTATTAGATATAGATTGTCTCATTTTAGTGAATCCACCTTCATAAATTAAATCTACAATTAATTTCATTTCATGTAAACATTCGAAATAAGCGTTAACTGGATCATAACCTGCTTCAGTTAATACTTCAAAACCAGTTTTAATAAGTTCTGTAACTCCACCACAAAGAACAGCTTGTTCTCCAAATAAGTCAGTTTCAGTTTCTTGTTTAAATGTAGTTTCTAAAATACCAGATCTTCCTCCACCAATTCCAGCAGCCCAAGCTAAAGCAATTTTCATAGTATCTTTACTAGGATCTTGATTTACAGCTACTAAACAAGGAACTCCAGATCCTTCTGTAAATGTTCTTCTTACTAAATGTCCAGGTCCTTTAGGTGCAACCATAAATACATTTGTACTTTTAGATGGAACAATTTTATCAAAATGAATATTGAATCCATGTCCAAATCCAATATAAGCTCCTTCTTTTAAATTTGGTTCTACAGAAGTTTTGTATGTATCAGCTTGAGTTTCATCTGGTGTTAAAATCATTACGATATCTGCATTTTTTACTGCTTCTCCTGTTTCTTTAACAACAAATCCAGCCTCTTCAGCAACTTCCCAAGATTTTGAAGTTTTTCTAAGTCCAATAGTAACATTCATTCCAGATTCTTTTAAATTTAAAGAATGAGCATGTCCTTGTGATCCATAACCTAAAACTGTAATGTTTTTACCTACTAATTTTTCTAAATTACAATCTGCATTATAATATACCTTTGTTCCTAAGATGTTTCCTGCCATAATTGTTTCCTCCTAATTTTTATGTGTTTATATTATTTAACGATGACCCAAGGTCTTCCTTGTTCCCAAATTAATTTTACATCTACTTCATATAAAGTAGATAGATTTTTCTCTGTTAGTACTTCTTCTTTTTTTCCAGTTGCAATCATATTTCCATCTTTTCCTAAAATTGCCACATGGGTAATTTCAGGGATAAGTTCATCTAATTGATGTGTAACATATATAAATGGTGCTGTTGTTTTTTTAATGGTATTTCTTAAAAGATTTAAAAAATGTTCTCTAGATTTTAAATCTAAACCAGTACAAGGCTCATCTAAAATAAGAAGCTTTGGATTATTCATAAATGCTCTAGCTAAAAGAACCTTCATTTTTTCCCCTTGTGAAAAGTTTTTATAATTTTTGTCAGCTAAATATGAAATACCAAATTCTTCTATTAACTTATTAGCTAAGTTAATATCATCATTATTAACTTTTTCATATATTCCAATTGAACTAAATTTTCCAGAAATTATAATATTTTCAACACTTTGAATATTTAAAATATTAGAAAAATTAGATAAACTAGAACTTACAAAGCCTAATTTTTCCCTAACATTAGCCCAAACACAATTTCCAAATAAATTCCCAAATACAGTTAGTTCTCCGCTGCTTGGAAAAGAATAAGCAGGAATCATATTAAGTAATGTTGATTTTCCAGTTCCATTAAGTCCAATTAATGCCCAATGCTCGCCAGAATTTATATTCCAATTGATTTTATCTAATATCTTTCTTCTATTTCTTGTAAAAGAAATATTTTTAAAATTTAAAATTTCTTTTTTATTTAATGTATGTTCCATGCGATTAAGTCCCCCATTTGAGAAGTTGAAATTTTCTTAGTTCCTTCACTATATATATCAGGAGTTCTATAACCCTGATCTAAAACTTTTTCTACTGAAGCTTCGATAGCTTCACTTTCTTTAATTAAATTAAATGAATATTTTAACATCATAGCAACAGATAATATAGTTGCTATTGGATTGGCAATTTCTTTACCAGCAATATCAGGAGCAGATCCATGAACAGGTTCATATATTCCTAATTTAGAATCGCCTAAACTAGCAGATGGAAGCATCCCGATTGAACCAGTTAGCATTGAAGCTTCATCAGATAAAATATCTCCAAATAAATTTCCAGTTAAAATAACGTCAAATTGTTTTGGGTTAACAACTAATTGCATAGCAGCGTTATCCACATACATATGGTCAACCTTAACTTCAGGATAATCTTTTCCAACTTTAATAACCATATCTCTCCAAAGTTTAGAGCTATCTAAAACATTTCTTTTATCAACATTTATTATTCTATTTTTTCTTAATTTAGCAATTTCATAAGCTTTTTTAGCTATTCTCTCAACTTCAAAATTAGAATAAAGTAAAGTATCATAGGCTTTTTCTTCATCTCTATTTCTAGGACCAAAATATAGTCCTCCAGTTAGCTCTCTAACTACCATAATGTCCAATCCACCTTTAATAATAGACTCTTTTAAAGGGGAAGAATCCTTAAGGGATTCAAATAACATTGCAGGTCTTAAATTACAATAAAGATTCAGAGCTTTTCTTATTTGTAATAATCCTTTTTCAGGTCTAAGATTAGGATCAATATCATCCCATTTAGGACCTCCAATAGATCCCAAAAGTACAGAATCACTTTCTTTACATAATTTAATAGTTTCTTCACTAAGAGGAACTCCATATTTGTCAATTGATTCTCCACCTAAGTAACCTCTTTCATAAATGAAATTATGCTTGTATATTTTTCCAATTTTATCAAAAATTTTAATTCCTTCATTTACAATTTCAGGGCCTATTCCATCTCCCTTTAAAATGGTGATTTTATAATCCATATATCCTCCTAATAATTTTTATTTTCATATTCTTCTATTAAATTAATAGACTCTAGTGTAACATCAATAGCATCGAGACCTTTTAATAATTTAGTTTTCCAAGATTCTTCCAATTGAAAATTAAATTCAAAGTCATTTGTTATAACTTTATTATTTTCTAAATCAATTGTAATCTTTTCATCCCCAGGAAGAATAGCAAGTTTTTCCCTTTGTTCTCTAGGAAGAATAATAGGAAGATGTCCGTTATTTAACCAATTCATATAAAATATTCCAGAATAACTTCCAGCAATAATTATATGTATACCGTAATCTTGTAATGCCCAAGCAGCATGTTCCCTTGATGAACCGCATCCAAAATTTTCACCAGTAATTAAAATTGTTCCATTTTTATATTGAGGTTTATTTAAATTAAAGTTTGTATTTTCACTTCTATCTTGATTATATCTCCATTCATCAAAAACATAATCTCCAAAACCTGTTTTTTCAGTACTTTTAAGATACTGCTTTGGAATTAGTTGATCAGTATCAATATTGTTATGCATAATTGGAATGATAGTTCCAGTATATTTAGTAAATGCTTCCATAATAATTAAACCTCCTCAATTTCAAATCTAGCATCTATAAAATGACCATAAATTGCAGCAAGTACAGCCATAGCTGGGCTTACTAAATGAGTTCTAGCACCGTTTCCCTGTCTACCTTCAAAATTTCTATTTGATGTTGAAGCACAGTGTTCCCCATAAGGTATTAAATCAGGATTCATTCCAAGACAACTAGAACATCCAGATTCTCTCCATTGGAAACCAGCATCTTTAAATATTTTATCAATTCCAAGTTCTTCAGCTTGTTTTTTAATGATTTGAGATCCAGGTACAACTATTCCTGAAATATTAGAATTTATTTTTCTTCCTTTTATATATGAGGCTGCAATTTTTAAATCACTTAGTCGCCCGTTAGTACAAGATCCTATAAAAACATGTTTTAAAGGAATACTTTCAGGAGATTTTCCAGGAGTTAATCCCATATATTCATAGGCTTTTTTATCGTTTATATCTTTTATATTTGGAAAAGTATCTGTTATATTCATTCCCATTTCAGGAGAAGTTCCCCAAGTAATTTGAGGTTCTAAATTACTTACATCTAAATTGATTATTTTATCAAAGGCTTCAGGTGAATCTGTTTTTAACATTTTCCATTGAGAAAGCATGTTTTCCCATTCTTCTTCATTAGGAGCGTAAGGTCTTCCTTTTAAATATTCAAAAGTTTTTTCATCAGGAGCTATAATTCCAGATTTTCCACCAGCTTCAATAGCCATATTACAAATTGTTAATCTACTTTCCATGTCTAAATTTTCAATAGTATCACCAAAGAATTCAAAAGCATAACCATTTCCTACAGCAACTCCATAAGTTTTTATAAAATGTAATATAATATCTTTAGCATAAACTCCCTTAGATAAATTTCCAGTTATTTTAACTCCCATTGTTTTTGGTTTTTTTTGCCATAATGTTTGAGTTGCAAGAACATGTTCAACTTCACTTGTTCCTATACCAAATGCAATAGCTCCAAAGGCTCCATGAGTTGCAGTATGACTATCTCCACACACAATTGTTTTTCCTGGCTGAGTCAATCCTTGCTCAGGACCAACAGTATGAACAATTCCGTTTCTTTTATCATTCATATGTGTAAGTTCTACTCCAAATTCTTTACAATTCTTTTCCAAAGCATCCAATTGAGCTTTAGAGAAAGGATCTTTAATACATTTTCTTTCCTCCATAGTAGTTGGAGTATTATGATCCATAGTAGCAAAGCATAGTTCTGGTTTTCTAACAGTTCTATTTTTTAGTTTTAATCCAGAAAAAGCTTGAGGAGATGTTACTTCATGAAGTAAATGTAAGTCAATATAAAGTAATTGAGCTTCACCAGTTTTTCCTGTAATAACATGATTATCCCAAATTTTATCAAATAATGTTTTTCCAAGGCTACAAACTCTATTTATTGCATTAATGTAAGCTTTTATACTTGCTTCAACAATATCAGTGCTTTGTCCACGACCTATATATTCTGTTTTTTTATTTAAAATTATCACTGTTGCTTGAGCTTGAGCATCAACATCCTCTGTTATTGCATCTAATTTATATTCAGCTAAGAAAGGTTCAGAACCAAATATTTTATTAATAACTTGGAAAGCTGCGTCTACAGGACCATCTCCATAGGCTTCACCAGTTTTTAAATTTCCATTCTCTAATATTTCAACCATTGCTTTTGTTTTATTGTTGTCTCTATAAATTTCAAAATGCTTAAGTTTAAATTTACCATCTGTGGAGATACCTGCATCTCCAGCAATTAATGCAATAATATCATCATCTAAGATATATTTCTTTTTATCTGCTAATTTTTTAAATGCATCAAATAGTTGAGATATTTTATTTTCTGATAAATTATGGATTCCTAAAGTATTTAATTTATCAATAAAAGCATGTTTTCCAGAAAGTTTTCCAAGTATAAGACTGTCACTAGTTCTTCCCACTGTATCTGGTTTCATAATTTCATATGTTTCTGGATTTTCCAAAACTCCATGTTGATGAATTCCAGATTCATGAGAAAATGCATTTGCTCCAACAATAGCTTTATTTGGTTGAGGTTCAACTCCTGTTAATAAGCCAACTAATTTACTAGTAGGGTATATTTGTTTAGTATTAATGTTTGTTTGATATCCTTTAAATAAATCAGTACGAGTATTAATAATCATAACCACTTCTTCTAAAGAAGTATTTCCTGCTCTTTCTCCTAAACCATTTATTGTACATTCAATTTGAGTTGCCCCACCTTTAATAGAGGCTATTGAATTGGCTACTGAAAGTCCTAAGTCATTGTGACAATGGACAGATATTTCAGCTTTTTCAATATTTCTAATATTAGATTTTAAATAAGAAATAAGGGAATACATTTCTTCAGGTGTTCTATAGCCAACAGTATCAGGAACATTTAACACTGTTGCTCCAGCTTCAATAGCTGTTGAATAGGCTTCAACTAAAAATTCTTTTTCTGTTCTTGTTCCATCTTCACAAGAAAATTCTACTTCATCTACAAATTTTTTAGCATAAGCAACATTTTCCTGTATACTTTTTATAATTTCTTCCTTACTCATCTTTAATTTAAATTTTCTATGTATTGGAGAAGTTGCAATAAAAACGTGGATTCTTGTTTTAGTTCCTCCTTGAAGAGCTTTAACAGAAGCATCAATGTCTTTTTTCACAAGTCTAGATAAACTAGAAACAGTTGATTTTTTAATTTCTTTAGCTATTAAACTCACTGCTTCAAAATCTCCAGGTGATGCAATTGCAAAACCTGCTTCAATAACGTCCACTCCCAAATGCTCCAATTGTTTTGCTATTCTTAATTTTTCATTAGTATTTAAATTCACCCGAGGTGTTTGTTCTCCATCTCTTAAAGTTGTATCTACAATTTTGATGTTTTTCATAAAATCCTCCTATATTTTTTCTCCTCTTGACATTGCAAGGGTTCCAGTTTTAGCTACTTCTAAAATTCCATATTCCTTCATGAGTTCTAAGAAACCTCTGAGCTTAGGAACTTTCCCAGTAAGCTCGATAACTATGGAATTTGAAGCTACATCTAGTATTTTTCCCCTATAGACATCAGCAATTTGAATTATTTGAGAACGTGTTCCAGGTGATGAATTAACTTTTACTAACATTAATTCTCTTCTAAGAACATTTTCTTCAGGAAAGATTTTAACTTTAACTACATCTATAATTTTATAAACTTGTTTTTGTATTTGATGTAAAATTTGTTCGTCCCCTTCTACACTTAAGGTTAATCTAGCATATCCTTCTTTGTTTGTTGCCCCAGCTGTCATTTTTTGGACAAGATATCCACGTTTGTTAAAAAGGAGCATAATTCTAGCAACTATTCCATTTGTATTTTTAGTAATAATTAAAACTTCTGATGTTTTAGTCATTTAAATCACTCCTTTTTTTCCAATCATTTTATCAATAGAATAATTACTAGGTACCATAGGTAAAACATTTTGATTTTTATCAACTACAAATTCTATTAAAACAGGTTCATTTAAATTAAGTAAATTTTCTAAGTTTTCATTTAGATCTTCTTTTGTTGATAGTTTCATAGATTTTATATCATAAGCTTCTCCAATTTTTACAAAATCAGGATTATATGTTAAATCTACTTGAGAGTATCTTTTTTTATTAAAGACCTCTTGTAATTGTCTAACCATTCCCAAGCAAGAGTTATTAATTATTATAATTTTTATAGGAAGATTGTATTCTTTTAAAAGAATTAATTCTTGAATAGTCATTTGGATACTACCATCTCCAACTATTAGCACTACATTTTTATTAGGATTTGCAATTTGTGCTCCTATTGCAGCAGGTAATCCAAATCCCATTGTACCAGCTCCTCCTGAGGAGATAAGTGTATTTGGTTTGTTAAAATTAATAAATTGAGCTGTCCACATTTGATGTTGCCCTACATCTGTTGCAATAATAGTATCTTCTTTTAATAAAGTATTCAATTTATTAAAAACATATTGAGGAACTAAAGAATTATCATGATTTTCAGGTATAATTAAAGGGTATTCTTTTTTCCAAGTATTTATTTTATCAATCCATTCTTCGTGGGCTAAATTTTGTAAATTATCATTAAGTTTATTAAGAACATTATTTAAATCTCCAACTATAGGTACATTGGAAACTATATTCTTATCAATTTCAGCAGGATCAATGTCAATATGAATAATTTTTGCATTTGGACAAAATTCCTTTATATTTCCTGTAACTCTTTCATCAAATCTAATACCTGCTGCTATAATTAAATCAGCTTGTTTAGTTGCATAGTTTGAAGGAACTGTTCCATGTAATCCAAGCATTCCTAGCATTAATTTATGATTACTTGGAAATCCCCCAAGGCCTAGGAAAGTACAAGTAACAGGACAGTTTATTTTTTCAGCAAATATTAATAGCTCATTAGATGCACCTGATTTAAGTATACCTGCACCAGATATTATTAAAGGATTTTTTGAACTTTTAATAAGTTCAGTGGCTCTTTTTATTTGTCCAGCATGTCCTTTGTAAATTGGATCATATCCTTCAAGGATAAAGTCCTTTTTAAATAAGTCTTCAAATTCATCAAGGGATATTTCAGTACTTTGTATATCCTTTGGTATGTCTATTAATACAGGACCAGGTCTTCCAGTTTTTGAAAGATAGTAAGCTTCCTTGATTATTCTAGGTAAATCTCTAATATTTGTAACAAGATAATTTGTTTTTGTTATTGGAATAGTAATACCCACAATATCAGTTTCTTGAAATGAATCTGTTCCAAGTAATGCTGTTTGAACTTGTCCAGTTATAGCAAGCAAGGGAACAGAATCCATGTGAGCAGTCATGATTCCAGTAACAATATTAGTAACTCCAGGTCCAGATGTAGCTAAGCAAACCCCAACTTTTCCACTTGATCTAGCATAGCCGTCTGCTCCATGAATTGCACCTTGTTCATGTCTTGCAAGATAATGTTTTATTTTTTTAAAGTCATATAATTCATCATAAATTTTAAGGACAGAACCTCCTGGATATCCAAACATATCAGTGACTCCAAGTCTAGATAAACACTCTAATAAGATTTTTGCCCCGCTTATTGTTTTTGATTCCATAAGAATACCGTCCTTTTATATTTTATAAAAATAATTCTGCTTAAACAAAAATGACTCAATGGAATAAATTCCATTGAGTCATCAAAAAGTTTTATATTAGTTTATAAAGTTAAAGATTAAATATATTTACAATGATTCCTTAAAATATATTTATACTTAAGTATTACAAAACTATTATCAGTAACTTTAAGGCAATTCAACGAAATCAAACCTTTCACGAGACCGATAAGGACTAGCAGCATGCTTATTATAAATATAATTTCAAATGTAAACATCTTTTTCTCCTTTTTTTAATTATTTGTAACATCTTATCAAAAAAGGCATCCAATGTAAAATATATTTAATGAACATTAGGTATTCTATGAATATATACAGTAAATAGTTCGAGAATGTGTTAACTTTTTATTTGATTTCTGAAACATTAAAAACATCAACAAGTCTTTCAATTTGTTTTTTTAAATAAATTTCTTTTTGGTTCTCTTCAGAAAAAGAAAGAGTAATATTAGAAGTTTGGTTATCAATTTTAAAAGAGAATTCACTTATAAAAATTCCAAGCCTACTAGTTAATCCAATAAGTCTACTTAGAGTCCAAGGACTATGTCTTGCTACAATTAAAAGTTTCATTTTAACCTCCTATAATCATCTCACTAATGTTTCCTTTAGCTGGAACCATTGGATAAGTATTTTCTTCTTTAGTTACTTTAATGTCTATTAAAACAGGCTCGTTTGCAAATAAATTTTCCTTTAAGATTTTTTCTAAATCTTTAGGATTTTCTATTTTTATAGATTTAATATTATAAGATTTTCCAAGTGCTACAAAATCAGGATTTTGTTCTAAACTAACAGAAGAGTATCTTTTATCAAAGAATAGTTCTTGCCATTGTCTAACCATTCCAAGATAAGAATTATCAATAATAATAATTTTTATTGGTAATTTATATTGGGAAATAGTCATAAGTTCTTGACTTGTCATTTGAAAACCACCATCTCCTAAAATAGCAACAACCTGTGAGTTAGGATTTCCAATTTGAACTCCAATTGAAGCAGGTAGCCCAAATCCCATTGTACCTCCTCCTCCAGAAGTACAAATTGTATGATGTAAGTTATAAAATTGAGCTGTCCACATTTGATGTTGACCAACATCAGTAACAACATAAGCTTCAGGTAAAAGTTTGCTAATTACATCAATAGCTTCCTGTGGTTTAATAGAATCTGTAGGAGTATAGCTAAATTTAGTGCTATTTTTTAGTGCGAATATTTCTTCGTTCCATACAGAATAATCTCTATTTACAAGGGGAGTTATAGTTTGTAAAATATCTTTACAGTCTCCAACTATATGTGTACATTGTTTTATTTTATTAATTTCAACATTATCAATATCAATATGAATAATTTTAGCTTGAGGTGCAAAAGTTTTTACATTGCAAGTTACTCTATCATCAAATCTCATACCAACAGCAATAAGAACGTCAGCTTGAGAAACAGCTTTATTAGCAGAAATACTTCCATGCATTCCCAGCATTCCAAGGGAAAGTTTGTGATTTAGTGATCCAATCCCCATAAGAGTAAAAGCAATAGGCGAGTTTATTTTTTCAGCAAAATCCTTTAATTCTTTTTTAGAATGTTTTGAACCTCCACCAGCTAATATTAAAGGTCTTTTACATGAATTTATAATTTCTATAACTTCATTTAATTTTGAAGTGTCTGTTTTATTTTCCATATGAAAATGTGAGTTAGAATATTGTTTCTCAAAATCTTCAAAATCTATTTCTTGCATTTGAATATCCACAGGAAAATCAATTAAAACTGGTCCAGGTCTACCATTTTTTGTTATATATAAAGCTTCTTTAATTATTCCAGCTAGTTGATTAATATCTCTAACAAGATAACTATGCTTTGTTATTGGCATTGTAATAGCCATAATATCAGATTCTTGAAATCCATCAGTTCCAATTTCATTACATGCTACTTGACCAGTTATAGCAAGTAATGGAACAGAATCCATATGAGCAGTCATAATTCCAGTAACTAAATTAGTTGCTCCAGGTCCAGATGTAGAAAGGCAAACTCCAGTTTTATTAGTTGTTCTAGCATATCCATCAGCAGCATGGGAAGATCCTTGTTCATGTCTATTCATAATATGGTTGATTCCTTTGAAATCAAAAAGTTCATTGTAGATTGGAATTACTTTTCCTCCAGGGTATCCAAAGATATCTGTAACTCCTTCTCTTCTTAAAGTTTCTAATAAAATTCTAGCTCCAGTAATTTTCATATAACACCTCATAATTTTTTTAAACAAATACTTTTATTGTTATGTTGTAAAGGTTTGAAATTTTTCATTCTTCTAGCAATTTCTTCATCACTAAGTTTTACATTTAAATTTCCATTAGGAATATCAATTTCAATAATATCTCCAGTTTCTACAATACCAATTTCTCCATATTCATAGGCTTCAGGGCTAATATGTCCTATTGATGCTCCTCTAGTAGCTCCAGAGAATCTTCCATCTGTTAAAAGAGCAACATCTTCATCTAATCCCATTCCTGCAATAGCTGCAGTTGGGGATAACATTTCTCTCATTCCAGGTCCACCTTTAATTCCTTCATATTTAATAACAATAACGTCACCTTTTACTATTTTATTACTGTAAATTCCTTCAATGGCCTCTTCTTCTGAATTGAAAACTTTAGCAGGTCCTGAATGAACTAGCATTTTAGGTAAAACTCCAGCACTTTTAACAATACATCCATTTTTAGCAATATTTCCTCTTAAAACTGAAAGACCTCCAGTTTTATTATAGGCATTTTGAAAATTATGAATAACATCACTATTTGAAATTTTAGCATTTTTAGCAATTTCTGTTTGGGTAGTAAGAGAAACTGTCATACTTGGATTAATAAGATTAAGTTCATCAAGATTTTTCATAACTCCTGGTATTCCTCCAGCAGCGTCTAAATCTTCTATAAAATATTTTCCAGAAGGGGATAGTTTACAAAGTTGAGGAGTTTCTTTAGAAGCTTTATCAAAATCATATAAATCTAAATCTACATTCATATTTTTAGCGATTTCACAAAGATGTAATGTAGTATTTGTAGAACCTCCCAATGCCATATCAACCCTTAGAGCATTATAAAAAGTTTCTTTTGTCATTATATCTGAAGGTTTAAGATTTTTATCTAAAATTTTCATAACTTGCATTCCACTTAACTTAGCTAATCTTAATCTTTTTGAGTATACAGCAGGAACAGTACCATTTCCAGGTAAAGACATTCCAAGAGCTTCAGTTAAACAATTCATAGTGTTTGCTGTATACATACCTGAACAAGATCCACAAGTAGGACAAGCTATATTTTCAACTTCTTTTAACTCATCTTCTGTTATTTTATTATTTTCATATTGGCCAATATATTCAAAAACGTTACTAAGTCCAATTTTTTCATTTCTAAAATTTCCAGCAAGCATTGGGCCACCACTTACAAAGATACATGGGATGTCTAATCTTGCTGCTGCCATTAACATTCCAGGAACGACTTTATCACAACTAGGAATAAAAACCATAGCATCAAAGGGCATTGCCATACCAGTTGCTTCAATTGAATCTGCAATTATTTCCCTAGTAACAAGAGAATATTTCATTCCTTCATGGTTCATAGCAAGTCCATCACAAACTGCAATAGTATTAAATTCCATTGGAATTCCCCCAGCAGTTCTAACTCCAGCTTTAACAGCATCAATAATGCTTCTTAAATGCATATGTCCAGGGACAATTTCATTAAATGATCCAGCTACACCGATTAATGGTCTTTTAATTTCTTCATCAGTAAGTCCTAAAGATTTCAAAAGGGACTTGTGAGGTGTTCTTTTAACACCTTTTTTAATTTCATCACTTCTCATAATAGATTCTCCTTTGGTTGTATAAATAAAAAAGCCGACATCAAGTGTCGGCTGTAAGTGCTTTTAATCTAATAATTTTTGATAACCAAAAATTATAGTTTAATTAAAAATTTCTTTTCACTGGAAGCCAACGTCTGAATTTTAATTTGAACTATTATAATTATTATGCTAAGTATTAGACTTATTATAGATATAGTTTTTAAATTCATAAGATTAACCTCCTAATTAAATTAATTGTTTCTTAAGTTGTTACGAGTATATCAAAGAAAAAAACAAATGTCAAACTATTTTTAATTTGACTATGATAATTATTAAGATTTATTAAAGCTTTAAAATTAAAGGATTCTATTTTTTTATGAGATATTTATCTTTTTTTTATAATCTTATAAAGATTTTCTTTCTCGCCAGTCAGGCATGAATTTTTCAACATAGTTATAAAAGTTTTTACTATGATTAGGGTGAACAAGATGGGAAATTTCATGCAAAATAACATATTCAATAAACCTAATATCTTTTTTCATTAATTCTGAATTTAGATTTATTATTTTTTTGTTACAATTGCAAGACCCCCAATTTGATTTTAGAGTTTTTATATTGAATTTAGAAATATTTAAACATGTTAATTTTAGGTATTTGGATAGTATTTTTTCAAATAATATTTTCCCTTGTTCCTTGTACCAAGAATTTAAAGTATTTTCAATTAAATTAACATCGTTAATATTTGAAATTTCTAGATTAATTCGATTATTTGAAATATATATTTTATTGTTATTACTTGATTTTAAATTAAGAAAATAAGGCTTTCCTAAATAATAAATTTCACAATTATTTGAGTAATCAATAACTTTGATCTTTGATTTTAAACTAAATTCTTTTAATTTTTTATTTATCCAATTTTCTTTTTTTTCAATAAATTCATATATATATTTGTCATTTAAAAAAATTGGAGAAGAAATATATATATTTCCATCTCCTTTTATTTTCATGATTAAATTTTTAATATTTTTTTTTGTTATTATTACTTTAGGCTTCATTGCTTTTTAACCTTAAAAGTTCATAAATTCTAATTAGATAATAAGTTTTGAAATCATCACTTTTAGATAAAACTAAGTTTAAATCTAACCATTCTCCTGTTAATTCTTCCCCTTGATCTAAATTTAAAGCTTTTTGTTTTATATTTTTGTCTTTTATTTTTAAAATATATAAACTTAATTTTTCTGTTGTGTACCCTGGGGAAATAGCTAAGGGTTTATTTTCTTGGAAAATTATTTCATAATCTTCTTTATAAAATCCACTTTCTTCTTGAACTTCCCTGTATAAAGCATCCTCAGGTGTTTCTCCAGGATCAATTAATCCAGCAACAACTTCTGTTGAAAGTCCATTAATTCCTGGTCTAAATTGGCTTACAAAATATCCTTGTTCACCATTAGTTGAAATAATTAAAGCAGCAATTGCATCTTGTTTGTTCAAAAATTCTAAAGTCATTCCATTATTAGGGTGAAGCATTTTAGTTGGTTTTAAAAATTTAAATTCACTCATAATTATCCTCCTAGATTGTTTAATCGATAATATCTATATTCGAATCTAATTTATAAATAACATCTTTTCTTTCCACAACAATTTGTATTTTTTCAGATAAGTTTTCATCAGCTCTTAATTGTTTGAAAAATTCCTTTGAAGGATTTATTGCAATGGGATTTCCAACTGCATTAAGCATAGTATAATCTCCAGAAGTATCTCCATAAGCAAAACTATCCTTTAAATCAATATTATATTTTTTACAAAATTTATTTAATGCTTGAATTTTATGTTCAGAATCCCACATAGGACCTATTTCACCAGAGAATACTCCATTTTCAATAAAATAAGTTGAACCGCAATAGTCGTCAGCATTCCATTTTTCTGCCATACGTTTAACTAAAAAATCAGGACTTCCAGATATAAATATAACTTTATGACCTTGTTCCTTATGCCATTTAATTCTGTCCCTTGTATATTTATAAACTCTATTTCCTTTTAACTTCATAACTTGATCTGAAATAAAGTCATTATCCTTAACAGAAAATCCTTTAATTGCTTCCACATAAACCTTTGTTAAATCCAAAAGATAATTGTCGTAGTCTCCGACTCTCTCAGACCATAAAGTATATGTTTTTTTAACATTTTCATCATAAAGTTTTTTATCCAAAAGTTCATATTTAATCATTTTTTTAAAATGTTCTGTTAAAAGTGAATTTCTATAAATTGTACCATCAATATCAAAAAAAGCTCCTATCATGTGTATACCTCCTAATTTCTGTTTTAATTATTTCCATACATTTTTTTATAATAATTTTTATACTCTCCATTAATAATATTTTCCCACCAAGAAGTGTTGTCTAAATACCATTTAATTGTCTTTTTTATTCCCTCATTAAATGAAGTTTCAGGTTCCCAGTTTAATTCATTTTTTATCTTTGTAGGATCAATTGCATATCTTCTATCATGACCTGGTCTATCTGTTACATATTTTATTAAATCTTCTGATTTTCCAAGTTCTTTTAAAATTATTTTAACAACTTCCAAATTAGTTTTTTCATTGTGCCCACCAATATTATAAACTTCTCCAATTTTTCCACCATGTATTATCTTATCTATTCCTATACAGTGATCTTGAACATAAAGCCAATCCCTTACATTTTCTCCCTTTCCATATACAGGTAAATCTTTATCATTTACTGCATTTGCAATTATTAATGGTATTAATTTTTCTGGAAAATGATAAGGTCCATAGTTATTAGAACATCTTGAAATTGTTGCTGGAACTTTAAATGTTCTATAATATGATTGCACTAATAAATCAGCTGAAGCCTTTGAGGCAGAGTATGGACTTGAAGTATGAATTGGTGTTTCTTCTGTAAAAAATAAATCAGGTCTATCTAAGGGTAAATCCCCATAAACTTCATCTGTTGAAACTTGATGATATCTTTTTATTCCATATTTTTTACAAGCATCTAGTAAAACCCCTGTTCCTAAAATATTAGTTTTTAAAAATATTTCAGGGTCTTCTATTGATCTATCCACATGACTTTCTGCAGCAAAATTAACTATAACATCTGGTTTTTCTTCCTGAAAAAGATTATAAATAAAAGATCTATCTGCAATATCTCCTTGTATAAACTTGAAATTGTCATTTGACATTACAGACTCTAAAGTAGCTAGATTTCCAGCATAAGTTAACTTATCTAAACATATTATTTTATAGTTATTATATTTTTTCAACATATAGTGGACAAAATTTCCACCTATGAATCCAGCTCCACCTGTTACAATTATTTTCATCTTATAACCTCTCTTTATTTTAGTTTATCCATATATGAAGTCAGCATCTGAATCACAAAGTTTTGGAGCCTTTGCATCTTTTTCAGAAAGAATAGGATTAGATATTCCCCATTCTACACCAACTTCTTCATCATTCCAAATAATATTCCTATCAGACTCAAAATTATAGTAATTATCAGCTTTATAAAGAAATTCAACTTCATCAGTTAAAGTTAGAAACCCATGGGCAAATCCCCTAGGAATTAAAAATTGTTTCTTATTTTCAGCAGAAAGCTCAATAGAATACCATTTTTTATATGTGGGAGACCCTTTTCTTAAATCAACAGCAATATCTAAAACTGCTCCCTTTGCACATCTTACAAGTTTAGCTTGAGAATGTTCTCCTTTTTGAAAATGTAATCCTCTAAGGGTTCCCTTTACAGATGAATATGAATGATTATCTTGAATAAAATTATAATGAAGTCCTGCTTCTTCCATTTTCTTTTGTGACCATGATTCCATAAACCATCCTCTATTATCTCCAAAAACTTTTGGTTCTATAATATAAAGACCTTCTATATTAGTTTTTAAAACTTTCATTTAAGTTTCCTCCGTAGATTAATATTTAATTTTTCCAAGGGCAACTTTTTTCAAATATTGTCCATATGTTGATTTCCCATAAAGATTAGCAGCAGCTAATAGTTCTTCTTTATTTATCCAATTATTAATGTAGGCT
>Ga0172378_10001561_pt1 | contig 21227 bp, 27 predicted proteins | sample GrowelOW332metaG_FD_119755 | JGI IMG/M metagenome (GOLD analysis project Ga0172378, IMG submission 119755) | Groundwater microbial communities from an aquifer near a municipal landfill in Southern Ontario, Canada - Pumphouse #3_1 metaG | ecosystem: Environmental > Aquatic > Deep subsurface >... | reverse complement strand
ATAAACGAGGGGGTGCAGTTTTTTTCAACCCCCCTATAATTGCTTTAATCTTAATAATTAAGGCAAATTAGCTAATAATTGTTGTTAATTTAAGATAATTTTGTTTGAATTAAGCTAAAAAAGTAAATATTTTTGGATTTTAGTTTTAATTTGTTATAAAATTGTTAAATTAAATAATTTAATCTTTTCTTTTAACGAAAGTTGAAAGAAAAGATGAAAGAAAAGCTAAAAGAAAGCTAAAAGAAAGCTAAAACTTAAAAGTAAAGCTTAAAACTAAAGCTTAAAAGCAAAGCTTAAAACTAAAGCTTAAAACTAAAGCTTAAAAGCAAAGCTTAAAAGCAAAGCTTAAAAGCAAAGCTTAAAAGCAAAGCTTAAAAGCAAAGCTTAAAACTAAAGCTTAAAAGCAAAGTTAAAAGCTTCTTTTAATGTTGAATGTTTTCTTCAATTGTTCTTTCACTTTCTGAATTGATTTGATTTGATTAAACGTTTGAATCTTTTCTTCTAACTTTTTTGTAGATGTTTCTGAAATCGTATTTAATGATTTCATCAATTGCTCTTTCAGTTTCACGATCGTTTTCTTCATCAGTAAACTGATCAGAAGTTCGAGCAATTCGACTTAAGTAAGAACATGAATTGTAACCTTTTTCAGCATCGAACAGAAACCATGAAGTAAACTGTTCAAATGGATCAAATGGATTGTCAAATGTTGTAAGCATGCATGAACTTTTCATACATGATTCACTTCCTTTCAATTCTTTAAATAGTTTGTTACAGATGAAGCAGAAACACCTAAAGCTTCAGCAATTTCAGAAGTAGTGTAACCAGAACTATTCATTGCAGCAATCTTCTGAATTTTAGCAGCGCTCAAGGTAGTTGTGGAACGTGGGGTAGCTCGTTGTTTAAGATCATCTATATTTGTATTCTTAACAATTTTGGTCAATAGATTCTCGCTAATAGCGCCTGCTTGAATAGCCTCCCATTCCTTATCTGTAATGGCTATTGGTGATCTTTCTGCCCCAACCTCCACCCGGGCTCGTGCTAGGGCTTGTTGGCTGATCTTTTTAATTTCCTTTTGAGTCATATCAGGGTAGGTCTGCTTCTTAACTGCCACTTCAGCATTAGCTCTAAACTGAGCCAGCCTTTCTCGAGGAGCATTCTTCAACGCAACATTCAGTTTTGCATTTAAAGATTTTACTTCGTTATCATAAGTTCCTTTAGCCGAGGAATCGTAGCGAATTTTGCCGGCATTCACCATTTCTTTACGAGCGGTGTTTGCTAAAGCTTTCATCTTATTGGCGTAGTCCGCATAGACCTCCTCCTGGGGGGTACCAGAAGACAGAGAGTGGGCATCCTTTGTTTCTGCCATCAGGGTAGACTTCTGAGTACGCACACGGGTTTTACCTGTTTTGGGGTCCGTATACTCTTCATATACTTCCTTGTAGCTTTGCTCTCCTGTCTCAGGGTCAATGATCGGACTTCCTCTTCTCTTTAGCACAGAAGTCTGAGACTTAGCCCGTGATATTAGAGTCGATGACCCTTCATGATACTTGCCTTCAGTGTCAACCCTGCCCTGATATTTCTTCTTGAGGGAGGCTATTCCGTTGTCAACCTCGCTTTGTTTATAATCGAGCCCATGCTTTTCAGCATCAATGACAACCATGCTGTGGCGAACAGCCTTGGTTAACTCTTCTGGAGTAGCCCCCTTTAGGGTCATGTCGGTAATCAAGTTTGAAATCTCGCCCATTTCAGTTTGGGTGTTTCTCATTGCTTTGTAGGTGCCCTTTTTTTTACCGCCATACTCTAATTTTGGATCAAAACCCTCAAGGTCTTTCAAAGCAGGGGTGGATGTGATTTTTATTTTGCCCCCAGTAGGGATAACCATAACAGTATCGCCATCAAAGTCCGCTCCAGAAAGGCGGTCAGCAACCTTCTTATTAATACCGATGGCATCATTTGGGGTGTTTCCGAGAACACGACGAGCTTGTGACTGCTTATTATTAACAGTCAGTATAGGTATTTCAAAAGTACCACCATGAGGATAGCGAACTAACGCAACTTGCTCACCATTCTTATAGTTCGGAGCATAAACCTCGTTGTCCTTCATTGAAGGAATTGGGAGGATTACCTGATACTTCTGTCTAGGAAGTGCTGCGGCTTGCAAATGAACTGCGGCTGAATCGCAATCATCTGCAAAACTTTTGAGCATTGCTTTTTTAACCGTCGGGTTTGTAAGCGAAGAAATCTCATCAAATTCTGCCTGTTTGTCGGCTGCCGCTAAACCAAGCTGCTTCTTAATCAAGGTCATGCTTTGTTTGGACAGGAATTGAGAAGAAAGAGTTTTACTCCATTCGTTCCAATCTCCTTCTTCAGCTCTCTTATTGATTAAAGATAGTTGCTTTTTGCCTGACTTGTCGTAGTAATAGCTTTGCCCTCCTTCAGACTTTGCAGGATTATCTGGATCTAGCACTCCTTCTTTAATCAATGAGCCAAAAGGGTTATTGGGGTCCTTGCTGATTGTTTTAAGAACTTGCTTTGCGCTAGGATCAGGATCGATCATTGGGGTTCCTTTTTTCTTGTTGGTATTAAAAACAAGGTCGTACCCATCTGGGATATCATCCGCATAGACCGCCATTCCTTTTATATAACGATCATTATCAACAAGAATTCGGACTTGCGCATAACGAGATTTTCCAAGAGAAAGGTCATCAACACCTCTTCGAATCTCAACTACGCCGTCTTTGTCAATGCCACCTTCTTCGGCATAACGAACCTTTATCCTTTTAGAATCCATGCTCTTAGGGTAAACAAACTTCGGATCAAAAGTTTCTCCATCATCATGAGATACATAATTCTTAACTGAGTGAAGATCTTCAAACTTATAAACCGCACTCGAAACTTTTCTGCCATTTTCATCAACTTTATAGGGAGTCCCTGGAGGGCAAAGAATCTTCATATTAGTCTGCTTGCCTTGATTCGTAACCTGCGGAGCCCCTCCGCCAAATGTATTATATCCTTCCATTTCGAGTATGTACAAAGCCTGATTCAGCTTTTCCCTAGAGATATTTAGCTCTCTTTCAACACCAACGCCAACGTCTATCATTCCTTTTTCGTCGACTTGTTTCTTTAAGAACTCGGCGGTTTTCCTAGCTTGGTTCATACGAGCTTCCGATCTTTCATTGAGGAGAGACCTGACAGAGGAATCGTTAGCAAACCCCATCTGTTCAGCAATTTCATTAAGACTATAACCTTTTTCTCGTAATCCTCTTGCTTTGGCGACTTGATAAGTTCGGCGCACATCTTTTGCTAAACTCATTTGGGTTCTGAGTTGAGTCGTAGTGAGTCCAAGGCCTTCAGCTATTTTTGTTTCGCTATATCCTTGCTTTTTGTATTCCTCAATACGACTCAAAAAATCTTTACTATGTTGATAGGGGTCATCCCCAGAACCCCATGGGTATCGGCCACTACGTCTCGGCATTCCAATATGCATCAAAAAATCGTTGGCAACTTGGGACATAACTTAGGCCTCCTCTAATTTTATTTTAGCTATTACCTTATCAAAAGTTATAATCTTGTCCATGATGGGGACAATAATTTCAGCTGTGGGGTTGTCTACAAGTATATCATCTGATTGGTACAATCTGGTTTCAATATCAATGTCAGAGGGCTTGACTTTATACTCCAAACAGAAAAGAGCAACATAGATATAAAGCTGTTCCATCTTTGCCGGAGTGACGCCAGATTTATAGTCATGAACCCTTAAGAATCGGTTCCTAAAAGAAATAGCATCAGTTGTTCCAAAACAGTTTTCAGAATAGAACAACGGCTGCTCCGGAGTCATTTTAAATCCAATTGCGTCATTCACGTACATGTTTAAGGTCTTTCGTGACTTCGGTAATTTCTGTCCAAGCCTGATACATTGAGCAGCAAACTCATGAAGCTCTGTTCCTTTTTGCGCAGCCAAGAAGTTAGAATAAGCCGCGACCATTTTTGTTTCATCATAGTTCAGCCAATGATACTTACTAGCGCCCAGAAACGCGTGCTGTCCTTCAATCCCGAAATGATTGTTGAAGTTCATTCAATACCTCCTCCTTATTGTCTGGATAGATAAAAGCTGCGAATGACATTTCATTCATTAAGTTGACATAGTACTTTTGATTCGGTCGACATCTTGAGTCTGCTTTTTGCTTGCCCTCTAAGGCTGCCCATCTTTCTTCGTACAATACAATTAAATCAGGAAGACCCTGGATTTCATTTGGGTCGGTGTGTATAACCATACACCCCGGGAACATTTCTTTTAGCTCCTTAATTAATTTGGTTTTAAATTTGTTTTCCAACATCTGCGTGATCCTCCTTTCAGCATTTAAAAAATCCAAAAGAGAATGCCCATCTTTTAAAAATGGCCATTTTATCTCTCTCTTCATAAAAGGGTATGTTTTTTTCGCGTACCCAAAAAGTCTATAAAATTCTTGTTTTTTGCTTGTGGTCAAATGCCCACTTTTTTTTGCAATATCTATATATATCTTTAATCTTTTTATCACAATTAAATAGAAAAAAAAGTGGGCAAGTGGGCTTTTCGTCCGAATAATTTTTCAAATTGGAGCAAATCGCCCAAAAATGGCCAAAAAACGCCCAAAAAGGGCCGTTTTGAGAAAATGCCCCCAATTTTTCACGCCCACTTTTGCCTTTCAAAAGTGGGCTTTTGCCCACTTTTTTTGGCCAAAAAACCAAAAAATCGTCCGAACACGCTTCAAAATTCGACCCAAATTTCCCCAAAACTCAAAAAGCCCATTTTGCAAAAAATAAAAGTGGGCGTAAATTAGGTCCTTTTTCTAAAGTTTACGGACGAATTTTGCAAAAAGAAAGAGCCCTTGTTAGGACTCTCCCTCTCGTTAAACTTATTTCTTTACAGAGTCATGCAATACATTACAAATATCAGCGATCTGTTTTTTACCTACAGGGTCTTTATTTATTAACCACGTACTCGTTTTAGTCGAGATAAGTCTCCCGGCGAAAGTTGTTATTAAACCAACTGCCGCTATAACTATTCCTCCAGACATCAATTTCTCCGCGATAACAAGTTTTTTACCCTCCGTAAAACCAATCGTGTCTACATCAATCTTCATGTTCGTTTCTCCTTTCAAAGATATAGGTTTCTTCATAAAAGGAGCTGATAAATTCGCGCAAAAAAGAAAATGGGGTGTTAAAGCCCCATTCCCTTTTTTATAATTTTCTTGGGTTAACTGTTATTCCTAAGATACCTAATCAGTATCCATAAGAGCCATACGCCTCCAGTTAAAAATGTTAAAGCGACATCCAAAATGATACCAGCTGTGCTGCGTCTTCTACCCATAGTTTTTACTCCTTTTCTTTTTTTAAATGTTTTCTTTAGTTTTTATAAACTTGTAAATATCGCCCAGTCCAGAGTATTGCTCATCTCCACATACCAACGTAGGAGCTTTTCTAATTCCAAGCTGACTTACAAGTTCAGGGTTTGTCTCGGCCAAAACCTTGTTGAAGGTTACGCCGGCGTCCTCTAAGATTTTCATAGCCTGCTTGCAATTTGGGCAAGTGGCGGTAGTTACAAGAAGCAATTCTTTGTCGGGTTCGTCAACTGTGTATACCTTCCGGTCTTTGAACTCCTGAGCCTTGCCGTCATTCCAGTTTTGAACGGGACGATAATAACCGGTGATGCGGCTGTAGATTTCTGTTTTCTCCCCACACACTGGGCAAGTCTTTTCCTCACCGGCCAAATATCCATGATTCTTACAAACGGAATATGTAGGCGAGAGGGTGTAATAAGGGAGTTTGTAGTTCTCGGCAATTTTCCGGACCAGGTTAGCCGCAGCCTTCCAGTCGGGGAGCTTCTCGCCAAGAAAGGCATGAAAGACTGTTCCAGACGTATATAGCGTTTGCAGTTCGTCCTGAATATCGAGTGCATCAAAGATGTCATCTGTGTATCCCACCGGCAAATGACTTGAGTTGGTGTAGTAAGGTGTACCGTTTTCATTCGCGGTAATGATATCAGGATACCGCTTCTTGTCGTGCTTAGCAAAGCGGTAAGTCGTAGACTCGGCCGGAGTCGCCTCGAGGTTGTAAAGGTCGCCATAGAGTTCCTGATAGTCACTCAGACGTTCTCTCATGTGATTCAGGACATCCTTAGCAAACTGCTGAACCTCGGGAGAGCACATATCTTTACGCAGCCACTTGGCATTGAGTCCGGCTTCATTCATGCCAACCAGACCAATGGTGGAGAAGTGATTTTCAAACGTGCCGAGATAGTGCTTTGTGTAGGGGTATAGTCCGGCATCCAAAAGCTTGGTAATGAACGTTCGCTTGATCTTCAACGACTCCGCAGAAATATCCATCATCTTATCGAGCCGGTCATAGAAATCAGGCTCGTCCGTAGCCAGATAAGCAATTCTCGGAAGGTTGATAGTAACCACACCTACGGACCCGGTTGATTCACCAGACCCGAAGAATCCGCCCGATTTCTTTCTCAGTTCTCGCAAATCCAGTCTGAGCCGGCAGCACATAGAGCGCACATCGCTCGGGTTCATGTCCGAATTGATGTAGTTTGAGAAATATGGAGTGCCGTACTTAGCGGTCATCTCGAACAGGAGTTTGTTATTTTCTGTATCACTCCAGTCAAAATCTTTGGTAATGGAATAAGTTGGAATAGGATACTGGAACCCACGGCCATTCGCATCGCCCTCAATCATAACCTCGATGAAGGCTTTATTAACCATATCCATCTCTTTCTGACAATCACCATAGGTGAAATCCATTTCTTTTCCACCAACGATAGCCGGGATATATGCCATATCGTCGGGGACCGTCCAGTCAAGGGTAATGTTGCAGAACGGAGCTTGTGTGCCCCAGCGAGAGGGGGTGTTCAATCCAAAAACAAAAGATTGAATGCACTGTTTGGTTTCCTTTTGAGTCAGGTTGTCGATCCTAACAAATGGTGCCAAATATGTGTCAAAGGAAGAGAAAGCCTGTGCGCCGGCCCATTCATTTTGCATAATGCCTATGAAGTTAACCATTTGGTTACAGAGAGTAGAAAGATGACTTGCAGGGGTGGATGTGATTTTTCCAACCACGCCTCCGAGTCCTTGTTGAATGAGCTGCTTTAAGCTCCAGCCTGCACAATATCCTGTCAGCATGGAGAGATCATGGAGGTGAATATCCCCGTTTTTATGAGCCTCTGCAATTTCGGGCGTGTATACATTCGAAAGCCAGTAGTTTGCCGTAACAGCCCCCGAGTTTGATAGAATCAGACCTCCCACAGAATATGTCACAGTCGAATTCTCTTTCACACGCCAATCGTTGAGACCTAGATAGTCGTCAACCAGTTTTTGATAGTTTAAAACATGTTCATCATTTTTCATATTGAATTAGAGTCCTTTCTTCACGTACATTTTTTTGGAAAAAGAAAGAGTCCTTGTTAGGGGCCCTCCCTTTAATTATTTAATCTTTTTTCTCTCCTTTTCCATAATAAAGTTTGTAGTTACTAATGAGCGTGCTTCCTAACTTTTCGATGTACGTTATTAACAGAATCGCCAAGTAAATTGGTGCTAAAGTCAACCCCGCCATAAAGTATAAGATTTTTTTCATTGTAATATCCTCCTCAATATAATGGTTTCTTCATAAAAGGAGGTGTAAATTTTGCGCGTCTTTAGCTAAGTATTGGTTCTGACATTGATAATGCTTACACACCAGTTTTACTGGCTCAATCCATGAAATATCGTGAAGTTTAATACTTCTTACAGTGTAGGCTTGATCGGGCGCGATTGGGAGAAGAACTTCAGTTTCATTTACCGTTTTTGTTGCTCTCAGAAATTCGTCCTTAAACTTACAGATTTCCCGATGAGCGCAATGCTCACAAAGCATTTCTTTGTTTTCAGCCATTAGATTTTGTCCTCCTTTGGATAATAAAAAGAAAGAGCCCTTGTTAGGGGCTCAGTCTTTTTAGATTCGATCATTATACATTTTTATTAATGTTTCAGCTGATACAATGGTTCCATCGTATTCCCTGATACCGCGGCACTTACGGTTGTGACTAACGAGTATTATTCTCCCGTCTTCGTCAACCGATTCGGTCCACTTACCTTGGTGCCTAATCATTTGCTCAACCATATAATTAGCTAGTCCCATAATAAAACCTCCTAATAGTTTTAGTCTCTTCCATAATAGGGGGTGAAAATTATGCGTAAAGGAGCCCGAGTATTAAAACAAAATACCAGGCGGCCATATTTCTGGCTCTTCCTCAAGCAAAGACGCCGCTGTATTCAACTCGTCGTTATATGGTACCGCTCTTTCTGTTTCTTCCACGGTAAGAGCCTTTAGAAGAAGCAAGTAGTTGATATGGTCTGTAATTTTTTCATTCCACATTTCCTCGGAATATGTCTGACCAGAACGGCACATATCGTAGATGCTTACCGTATGCTTAGCCATCATACCGGCAAGAGCATTAATGGGCGTGGTCATTTGCAGCACGGCTGCTACTTTGAAATTATGCAGGCGGTCCTCTGTAGCATACTCCTTGGCCTTAGTGATGAGAATATCCGTGCAGCGTTTCTGCTGCTCCTCAATGATAGAGTTAAATTGCTCGGTTTTCATTCGTCCTTATCCTCCTCATGTTCATAGCTCTTTTCAAATTTGATTTCTACGTCTTTTGGAACAACGATTGCGTCACAGTATGGGGGCAGAACAACAACACCAGTTGCCCGTTGCGCCAGGACGTATTGGCGAACCGCTTCCAGCTCTTTATTGTTTAGAAACATATTGACCCTCACTACCAAAATATCATTTTCCATTATTGCTTCTCCTTTTCTCGGTGTAATGTCCGTGTGATTTTTGATTTCGTTCCAACTTTTGTCAAAATCATGCTTCATCAGATCGTTGTATCTTTGTTTAGCGTTAATTAGACCCGCTATTCCCATAATCATAAAAGCCATGCCGACTGCCATTAATATTCTTTCAATCATTATCGGCACCAACTTCATAGATAATCTCGCTATATGGCAGTTTCTCAATCCAACGACAGAAGTCGTGCCATTCATCGAGTTTGTGGTTTCGGCGCATTGGGTAGATGCCGGCCAGAACCTCGTAGTTTAGCATGACAGTCCGTTTCTGGTTATAGGAAGAGGGGAGAAGCTGAATCATCTGCCACCAATATTTTTTGTCGCCGGTTTCGAGAAATTTTTCTCTTGCACTATTGAGGCCGTTACAAACCGTATCAACGAAACCGTAAGACCAAGTGTTGTCTCCCTCATCGATTAAATGCTCATGCGAAAAATCATCCAATGTAAATTCTTTTTCATGAATCTTGTGCATAGTGGAACAGGAATTAGCTACCGTGCCAACCTTGTAGGTGTCAAATTCCTTCCACCAATATAGCGGTGCCGTAATATCAGCATACACAACAATCATCCTGCGGAACTTAGCGTGAACAGGACCGCTTTTAGCCAGCTTCATCATCAGTTTTTGGTCATTGACCCCCACCGCAAAACCTTGAGCCATACTATCGTGTGAAAAATAATAGTCGTTTACCGAGCATCCATCGCAGCTGTTATTGTATGGGAGTTGCCATTTTCCGCACGCGTCACATTTTTGAGTCAATGATTTGTGATAATTGCTATCGCTTTTTTCCCAACTGTTCATCGGGTTTCGCATTCCCCTAATAGCCTGTTCGAAACCAGTAACCTCTGTTTTGTCAATTAAAATCATACTTTACTCCTCTCAAAATTCTGTTGTCTCGACAATAAATGTATCGCTACTAGGATTATATGTCACTATTAGATTTTTTCTGGTGTTGCTAAGCCAGACATAAATCTGATTACAGTCATTAGGCCGAATATCGTTTATTTTCAACCCTGGAAACTGTTCAAAAAATTTATGAATAATCATACCGAACGGCAAAGATTCAGCTGTATTAGTTGGTTCCTCCAGGGGTTCTCTCATATGATTTAGGGTATCCTCATCAAGCGGGCATTCGAACTCCACAAACCAATGTCCAACAAAACCGTTGCATTGAGTTGTAGAAATATAACAAAATTTTTTGACAGCTTCCAATACATTTCCTCCCGTTATGCCCAAGAGAATATTGATTTTTTGCTCTTCCACATCATCAGAGGTCACAACCCACATGACGGGCTGTTCGTTCTGAATTTGTATATCCAGAATTTTTATCGCTCTGCATTTGACGGTTTGGGTGGTTGTCCAGTCCAAGTTGTATTTGTAAATGTTTGTCATATGTTGCTCCTTTCAAGCATTTAAACTACTTTTAGGATACGGATACAAATTCCGTGGTCATACTACGTTCAATATCTTCTCCAAATCGAAAGGGTAATTCAAACTGAGCACACATTTTGTCGTCAATGTACTCATCAGCAGAAATTTTTCTTGTATCACCGCCATAGAGTTCAATAACTTCCGGAAGATTATGATTGACAGCATCGAACTTCAAGCCTTGTAGTCGGCACCAATCAACAGCTTTTTCAAGTTTGTAGCCTTCACGGCAGGTCCATAATATAAGTTTCGTACCGAACTTCTTTTCAGTTTTCAAATAGTTAATCAGTTTTGTATTCGGTGCACCTATTTCCGGCCACTTGTTTTCACAAAGTGTCCCATCAAAATCTGTAGCAATTACTTTGAAATCAACCATTTTTCTCCTTTCAAATAAAAAAGAAAGAGTCCGTGTTAGGACTCCTTCTAGGATTTCATTTCTCTTTACCGTATGGATCTAATCCCATATGCTCCATTGCGTCAAAGCATTTCATGGCATGACGCTTCATCACTTCCTCTGCTTTTTCATCGTTCAATATTCCCAATTGATTGGCAACATTACAGACGTCAAGCATATTAGCATGAAACATCAATCTCATCTTTGCTACTTTCTTTACAATACTCATAATGAATACCTCCATATTAAATGTTTTCTCCATAATATAGTTTGTAAATTTTGCGTTCCAACCTCCTAACTAAAGACTTATACAATACAGATCCATTATGCTTCGCCATTCTTTACGACGGTTGTGAGCTTATCATAAAGCTCTTTGGCGTCTGTTCCTTGAAAGGCGTTTATAATGTTTATCTCGCCATTTACGTGCCTGCCAACAATCAGAACTCCGTTGTCTCCATTTTCTGAAAAGTCAACACCTATAATAAGACTTTCGCTAAGTTTAGCCATCCGATTTTCTCCTTTCAAATAAAAAGAAGGAGTCCTTGCTATGGGCTCCTCCTTTTGCTTTACGCTTTTTTACTAACTTTTTTACTAACTTTTTTCTTAGTAAATAACACTCCAACGACCAAAATTGCTCCTGAAATAAAGCCAATTGCCAAATATTTGTTTTTAGTATACCTAGAACCGACTGCGTAATCTAACGACATACTTTCGATTAAATTGTCTCGGGCAGCACCAACTATTTTAGTACCGTCAAGATTCCTACAATCAATGTCTACCGTTGCTTCCGCAAGGTCCTTGAATTTGCTACCATCTAGATGGCTGGCTATTTTTCTGAATTGTTTTTCTGTCATTTTTTAGTTCCTCCTTAATAAATATATTAGTCTCCATAATAGAAAATGCGAAATTAGTGCCCTACCATTTCACGTACCGACTTTCATTAAAGTTTTTCTTGTTTTTCAGAGACCTACTTATAGCCAAGTCAATTCCAGATCGTGTTTTCAAATGGTAATAGTATAAATCGATATACGGTGTATTGAGCCTGTCTATTCGTCCGGCCGATTGTTGCATTATTTTGTAGGAATAGTTCTGCGAATAAAAGACGATTGTATCAGTCTTAGTGCAGTTCCATCCTTCTGCTCCGGCTGTATACTGTACCAGATACACCCAACTTTTGCATTCCGGAATCGGTTGATGTTTATGCCCATTCCATTCTGCAATTTCCACTCCGGTCCCATAGTGAAGCTCTTTCAAAATCTCCAACTCGTAATCAAATGAGTAGAAAATAATCATCCTAGGATGTTTTTCAAAGATCTCAAGTAAAGCAATTTGTCTGGATTTGTCCGAATTAACAATCTTCCTCCAGATATAGCAAAGCTCGCTAGCGTTTACAATAGGCTCTTTTTTGTACGGGTTCCACCGAGTTTTTGATACGTCCTTATACGCGGGTATATCGTATTGAACATAGACATCCTCATGATGAGCCACCGTTTTTCGTTCAAAGTCCATCGTTACAAGGATTAAATTTCGAAGTTTGATTAACCGACCGGTATTAATATAACGATCGACTTTTGGAAATTTACTAAATCGGCTGTAGACAATGTGCTCCCGTGTGAACTCGGATCGATTTTTATAGAACCCATTGGCAATAAAGACTGGAATATAATCTTGCCAAGTGTCACCAGGAGTTGCTGAAAGCAAAATCCAACGGTTGTGTTTAGTTATTTTAAGAAAGGATTTTACCCAAATACCAGAACCAACCACACGCTGCTCGTCAAATATAAAGAACGCATCCGTAATGTCCGTGTACTTTTTGATGTTGTTCCAACTATCGACGACTACGTTATTCCTATAATACAGGCCTGATTCCGAGCTAACGCCAAGAAGGAAGGGCGAAAGCTCGCCCTCCCATTCTAACGTATCTCTCTTTCTAGCAGTGGTAATGATATACAAGTCTTTAGGAGGATTATCCATCGGAATATAAGGACCACCCACCAAGCTGCTGGGTTCTCCTCCATTTTGGAGATAGTAATAGGACAAAGCGGTTAAACTTTTTCCAGAACCAACCCCTCCGCAGAGAATACATCCGTTTTTCATTTTTTTTACAGCTTTGATTTGGTAATCAAATAATTTAATGGACATTTATCGACCCCCTTTCAAATATAGCGATTAGTCATTATCCCACGGAGGTTCTTCGGCGTTCTCTTCTTCGTCGTATTTAGAAGCAAATTCGTCTTCGTCGATTGTGACGTACATCGTTTTCAGATATGCTTTGATGCCGGTCTTGCCATTGACTTCCCACCTAGATGGGTTGATAGCCAAATCTACATTTCGAATCTCAGCATAATCAAGAGAACTTATTGACTCTTCATCCAGTTGTGTTTTTGTTCGCTTGGTGACCATAAACACTTTTGGCGGGATGTTGTCGAACCTTACAGCCACCTGGATGTAATACCTAGGTTCATCGTCATCGTCGCGAGGAGTTTGAGTTTTAACATTCCATCCATCATCGGCTAATTGCTTAGCCTGCTCTGGGTTGTCAATTGAAACACAGAAATTCCGGTCTCCAGCTCTGTTGTATTTTGTTTCAATCCCGGAGAAGTTTCGGAAAAAGATATGAGCATTTTCAATCATTAAAATATTATTTCTGCTCGAAGCGACATGACTTGTTCTTATTTGGTGCAGCAGCTTTTTGATCTCAAACTTAAATTTCTTAGCTATAGGTTTTCTGGATTGCATCAGAAGTTCATACAATCCATTTTCGGTCAAGAACCATACCTCGCGTTTCTGACCTGCCCGATAGATTGTATCGGTCAGCTTTTCGTCGTCGTCCACCAGCTCCAACATCTGATGAGTTTTATCCACTGAATATTCAATCATCTCTGCCACATCAACCGCCAAAAATAACGGTTTGTCAATGGTCCCATACATATTGAACTTGGTATTTAAGATCGTTAGAGACTTAGCTTCCGCAACGTCGTTTTCATTTACTTTTTGTGCCATTTTTTTAGTTCTCCTTTTCGTTTTTAGATTGATCATAGAGATCGTCAGAGATAAACCACTCCAAGTCACCCCAGTTTTCTATAGTTTTTGCAGCCTTATCGACCATGTTGTCATAATATGATCGATCAATGTTGGTTTCCTTTCCAAGAGTTCGGACCATTTCTGACTCTAACCAGCGATAGCCCTTAGCTCCAGTGGCAGAAGCATAACCAATTTCTCCGGACTTTGAGGTAGTTTGCCTCATGAGCAGGCCTCCGCCACAGCCAGCTTTAATTGGACAAAACAAGCCAACTTTTCCGATGAATACATAGTTGTGGCCTTGCTTTATCAATTCATCTAACTCCCCAAGGCGCTCTTCCATGTAATCTACTTCTGAAGAAGGTATTTTTTCTGTCGACAACAAACGTTTCCAAATATCCGCTTTTTCCTTCTCATATTTAGATACATCGGGCAAACTCTCGTTTATATCCAAATATAATGCCGAACTGACAGCTTTAGTTTCGCACATATCCTCAAATGTAATCGATTCTCTGCTAAACAGTTTCTTGAACACATAAGGAACTGCAAACTGGGCACCGGTTGCTGTCCATTCACCTGCGTGCTTCTTAATGTCACCAGGAAGATATCCATACAGTTCTTCGCATTTATCTTTGGTCGTATACTTGGCAATATAAACAGCGTCGTTGACCAAACACATTTTGTCGTATGTAGCCTCGTGTTCAAACGTATACCCATAACGTTTGCCGAAGTCCATAACGAACTGAATGATTTCCGGAGTTGCGTCTGGAATTTTAATGGAGTCCGTTTTGATATGCGCTACGATGAACCCACGCTCCTGAACAGCATGCTTTAAGTCAACCATAAACAACGCCCCACGCTTTGCCACGATATTGTCCTTGTTACGACGGTCACGGAAAGCATTGTCAAAGCCAGCAGCAGTTAACCCATAGACAGAGTTGATGGCAATTTTCAAAGCATCTGCCAGTTGTTTGGATGTTATTTCGCCGCTAATGACCTTCTGAACATAAGGCGCAAGTTTTCCGCCAAGCATTTTGTTGACAATATCCCAAGCTTCGTGTTTGATACTAACTCGGCCATCAACAATTTCCTTAAAATGTTTGGTAAATTCCACCCCAAATAACACTTCCATGATTGTACTGTGAGGGTGCATCGAAGCTACATCGAGCAATGCCACATTCCCATACATACCTGGTTGGGCATAGACATAACCACCCTCGCCAACTTCTTCTCCACGATAAGTAGATTTTCCATAATCATACTTATACCCTGGAAAATATGGGAGCAGGCTTTTGGCAGGACCGTGACGCTGTGCCATCATTTCAGGAGCTGCTTCTTTCAGGAATTGACTTGTGTCGGAATCAAGCTCAAATATAGGCTCAGCAAGATCACGCCAATGGAATTGATCTTGGGGTTTACGGTTGTTACCAAATATGATTTTTGTGGTGAGAGTATTGGTGGTGTCATTGACTGTCATCCCTGCCAAGTCAGCCAAAATTTGCCGAGCTACAAAGTCTGACTTTCTGGCATTGAAAACGGCTTCTGTTGCTATAACATCGTTGTCACAATATTCGGCCACCTTAACCCACAACTCCTCTGGAACAGGTTTGTCCCACGGCAGACCTAATTCTTGATGGTGAATCCCCAGTTCGATCTCAAATTTCTTTAGAGATTGCTTTTTGCTAGAGAAATCATACACATCCGTGTAGGATATGTTGTACGCTTCACCAAAGAAACATTTAGAATCTCCTGACACTATCTTCTTGGACAGGTTGTAAAGCTGCTCGTTGGTGTACCCCATCAGACGTGCATACAGTAAGTGGTTGTCATAACGCCGGCAGTTGAAGCCGACTAACAGAAAGTGTATCAAGTCCTCAATTCCAGAAGGGGAGGGGTTAATCATACGCACAACCGGTTTGTTCTCGCCTTCGAGTTTCCAGTTAACCAAAAATAGGTTTGGAAAAACTTCGACATCATAGAACACCAGCTTTGTATTTGCATTAAACTCGCTTGGGGCAGTCCAAGTAACAAATTTGAGACTGCTCGTTGCGTCGTCGGACTTGAATTGCATTTTGTTGACAAGCTTGATGCAGTAATCAGCCTGATGGGAACTGCCAGCTGCAAAAGCCAGCACCGCCCCGCGCATATCGGAGACATCATAATGCAAGTCGCCATTGTGGGCATCTTCGAGTATTTTGTAAATAAAGTCGATACTCGGCTTAGTACCCGGGTGGATTTCTTTATTAAGATTTCTTTTGATCAGAGTCCTAAGCCCTTTCTCGCTCTTGATTTCTTTGAAATCTACCATTTTTTCTCCTTTCAGTGGTAAACCCGAGCTAATCGTTGCGATAGGCAAGTTGTTGCATTTTGACAGTCTTCGCCTTAATGAACTGTTGCCGTTAAAAACCTTGACCTCGATATGGTCGTCGTATACTCGACTCAGTTTTAACGGATCTCCGGTGTAAATATAATGAAGATGAATTCCGCTACCGCTTTTGCTGAGTTCGGCGTATGTCGGCGGCCACTTGCTCGCCTCCTCGAGATTCTTTTCAAAGCATTTGTTTCCAGCTTGGTCCGGAATGTCAAAATCAATTACGATATGATTTATTGGAACCCTAACGTAATGAAGCTTCGACGTATCCAACTCCGATAATCTAGTTGTTGTATCGGCCCATTTTGCAGAGGGAATTTCTTTGGACGTGGCATACTGAGCCAAACAGTCAGCGCATTCTTTGTCGAATATGGAGTCTGTACATTCGAATTGAATAAGGTTGTTTTTTGGTTGCTCGTCTAACTCATCCATTGTCTTGTTCTCAAACTTCTCTGTTCTGAATCCGCTATAGTAACTGCGAACTCGCGTGCCGTCGTCCAGATTAAAACGTTCTTTGTAGTCTTTAAAATAATTTTTAAGCTCTTCTTTAAAAGCTCTTTGCGGAAGAGAGTATGTCACCTTTGCTTCATCGCAATATGTTTTGTACATCTCCCAAGCAGCTTTTAATGTCGTCCCATCTTCCTTCTTAAATACATAGTACGAATCGGTTATAAAGTTGTAGAAGTCATTAGATGCGCCAAGCATAGTCACGGGAATATAATCGTCGTACTTATTAGGATCATCCAAATAGACTTCTTGGCAATGATAAGCGATGGCCCCGAGTTCAAAGCCAATTTGCTTTACAGCAGTTTTGTATTCTCTGGGACTCAATTTATTGCCGGTTGGGGACACATCAATCAGCCGTCGAATCAAGCCTGATTTAGCGTCCGTAATCTTCACCGGTTTATTAGTGCCCATAAAGAGAAAGCATTTGAAACGATTGGCGTAAGTTGATTTGAACTTCTCGTTGACCGTCATGAGTTCGTGTGACACAAGACTGTTCAGTCTTGTATTATCCTCGATCTTTGACAGATCTCCATCGTGCTGTATCGCTACCAAAGGATTGCTCTTAAATGCCTCCAGGGCAAATGAGTTGCTTGAAGACCCCAAAGCTTTGGCATCAAACACAGAGTAGTATCCCTCAAACAATTGCTGGATGATATTCAGAATGGTAGATTTACCAGTTCCGGCAGAACCGTACATTACCATAAATTTCTGCAATTTCTTAGATTCTCCTGAAACCACGGAACCAATAGCCCATTCAATTTTGTGACGCTCTTCTTCAGAATATAAAGTAGACATCAGTTTATCGTAGGCATTTAAGTCGCCAGCTTCAAGCGGATAACTCAGCTTTTTGCTAGCATAGTCTTTTTTGTTGGTTTCTGTGTTGGAAAATACAAGTTTTTCATCCAGCATGTGAAAGGAGTCTCTCATCTGTTTTTGGCAGTATTTATGCCAAGAATCAATCATTCCTGACTCAGCGTCCCACATATGAAGGACTTTGACATTTGAGCCAAAACTCTGGCGGTTTTCTTCTACATATTTATCGAGTTCTCGGTCAATCAGCTGCAGAGCATCTTGCTCATCAGTAGACCATAGACCACGTTCCTCAACCCAAATGGCATAGAAGTCACCGCCTCTAATCATTAGATCGGAGCTTTTTTTAATAATGAACTTCGGATAGATTTCTATTAGTCCACGCTTCGTACTACGTGTTGAAATCATCAAGAAGTCAATCATAGTGTTCCATTATTCTCCTCTCTCCTTTCATATTTTGTGCTTACAGGATACTAGCTAAATACCAACACATCTGATACCAAATCTCTACGGACCTAAGATCATATTTGCAGTGGTCCACAGTGAACAGCCCTCCCTCGCCATTACGTTTGTATTCTCGATTTAATAATCTCAAAACAACATCATGGACGTAACGTTCGTCAAATGCGTTGTCGTTCATCGAGTCAAGCCCCAGATTTACAATCATGCTCCAAAACCATTGACCCATCCGATTTCCTTCATATGGGTCGTCCATGATATGTTCTTCACAACGAAGAGCGAGAGCCACCATCATCTCTAAAACACTACAAGGATGATCGTCTAGGTAAGCAGTTATTAGTGAATCGTCGTATGACCGCTCATAGGCAAATCGATATCTAAGGTCTATCCCATCTACGTACCTATTCTCATCTAACCCAATGGTGTAAATAAATTCTACACCATTGAGATAAGTTAAAAGTTTTCGATAGGATAGACGCTTTGGATATTTCTCATCGCATACGAGTTGACACATCCACTCAAAATATTCATTGTTCAACTCGTTTTTAGTCATTTAATCCTCCACTTGATGCGGCTTTCTGTTAATAACATCTGAATACTTTCTGCGATCTACGAGGATCTCATAATCACATTTCAGTCGATCATTTCTGACAAAAACCGAATCCTCTTCATACTCGCCAAAATGATTTAACGAGTCTAACCCGACAACGTCGTCAATGTCTTCCATTAATACGTCATCATCGTCTACCAATACATTGTCTGCATAGTAAACAAGACTTATGTTTTCATAGTCGTCCATTTCCCCGAATTCATCTGGGGAAATTACATATGGTGTTTCCATATCTTTCGATTCTTCCTCTATTTCTTTGTTTATGCCTTGTAAGTTGTGGGGTTTGTTTCTTCCAACGTCAGAATAGTTTATATACCCCTGTTTGTGTATTTTTGTAGCGTACCCAATTGCTTCAGGTTTGTCCTTCGCTTGATTTACTTTTTCTTGCACATCAGAAAGAGTTGGTTCACAACTTTTCTTTTCATATTTGGCGAATACCTCTTTGACCGAGTCAATCTCTTCTTGAGCGATTTGCTCGTATTTTTTCTTTGCAAACACCCATGCAACTGCTGACCCGATCCCAACTCCGGCAATAAACATAATAAAACTTGCTTTACTCATCTCCATGACTCCTTTTTAAATCAAATCTAAGATGTTTCCGTCCACGTTGAAATCGAGAAGGATCGTACGTTCGTACCCGTTCACAAATGCTCGGTTCCTCTCACGATTCGTTTCATATATCCCGAAATCAACATAGTTGTCTCCAACAGGATTATCCGGGTTATACACCCACCCAACGATCTGACCGGCTTTAGTCATTGGAATACCGAGTCTCTCATATACTTCATTTAAGAAAAGGTATCCTCTTGACCTAAGCCGATCGTTGGCGTAATTCTGCTCGGCGCGAAGAAACATGAGATTATATTCGGGATTCTTTTCCCAACCAGCGCACGACTCATCAAAGAAACGAGCGTAATCACTATAACCATCGGGATCGGCAATATCAACGGTTTTCTCAACTTTCTGTTCTTTGCCTGTTTCTGGGTCCACCTCGATCTCATCAAATGTCTTAGCTTTAATATTATGCTTCAGTTGGCGATCGACTTCATTGCCAAAACGATCTACGACACGCTTTCTGTAGTCTTTGAAACCTTGGTCAACGGCGGCATAAGCAGCGGCAATAGCAACATTCCGTTTCCTAAGAATGTTGTTAGAGGCCAGAATACCAGTAATGGACAAAGCACCAAGAATAACTGCCGGAGCATAAAGCTTGGCGATCTTGATGCCGGTCTGGGCATACACTATGGCTAAATCTTTTTGACCGTCTTCCTTAGTATATTGATCTGCGAGACCTTCATCGGCCAGGCAGTCGTGAATTTGATCGACATCCTCTTTGGTTTTCTCGAGAATTGTGCTAAGTTTTGTTGTAGCCTTACAGGCCAACACAGCACTTGCAACGGTACCAACTACGCCCGCAACAAGAAGAATTTCTGGGCTATGCTTTTTAAGCTGAAAGCCAACCTTCTTTAAAAAGGTTCCGCTCATAATCTTCGTGACTTCTAATTTTTTCATTTTTGAATTTTCTCCTTTTCTATTTTTTCAAGTTAATTTAATGGTAAAGCTTTAGGAAGCTTAATCATATATCCATCTCGGACTCTGACAACACTAGCGGTGCGAAGATCTGTCCACCCGTATTTATTATCCGTATAGTTGCCAGTGATACCGACCAAATCATGTAGATCAGCGACACTCACAATACCGTCATAGGTAGATATAAGCTCGTCCATTCTTGCTAAAACTTCTTCAGCTTCCCCACGGCTGCTGAAGATAATGTCATCATAGCTATATCCAGTTTTGGCAATTGACGAACTATAAGTCCGTCTTTGGTCATTATCTTTGCCATAATAGCTTCTGTACGACACTTTTGATGCGATTGGGCTACTTTTTATTCTGTCTGTTTCGCCATAAAGGATCATATCGATGCCATTAGTTACAATATCAGATATGGCCTTTTTAATAGCCGGAACAAGAACATCGAGCAAAATATAAGATTTGACGTTCTTTACATCTTCAGAGATGAAAACTTCTGCAAATTTCTGAATCTCATTTTTCTTTTTGTGCTTAACGGACCCAGATATTACTTTTTCTACTTTCTTTTTAGAAGGTTGTTCTTCCCTTGCTTTATGGGAATTTCCCTTATAGTCGTCCACTAAATCTCCTCCTTAACCAGCTTTCCGGGCAATGTTATTTTGGCATTGGATACCAAATTATTATTTCGTTTATATTGATACGTCAGGTTGCTTCGAGCCTTGTTTTGGGACACCGCGTATGTAGAACCTTTCCAACAATTTTCAATGCACTTATCGAAACACATAACGGGTCCTTCGTATGAATAATAATTCATATGTCCCCCTTTGGATGGCATCCATAAGATTGCCAAGGGGGATCAAACCGTCTGTCGTAGAAAACAGATTCTGTTGCTCTAACATCGTGCTCACAATATCTGTTCACTTCTTCTCCGCATAAAAAATTTGTAACTTCTTTCGAAATCTTGTCTTTTATTGCTTCCCGCACAGTATTAGATTTCATCGCCAATTTAAAAGTGACGATTCCGCAAAATATGAAGCCACTAGCCGCACCACCAACAAATATAAGAGCACCTTTTGCAAATCCGTTCATAATTTCTCCTTTCAAAAATAAAAAAGAGGGAGAGTACTTTGTTACAAGTACTCTCCCTTAGTCAGAACTCTACTTTTCCATAAGATTAGTTTTCTGTGGAATTTTCATCATCCTCTACTGGTTCGCACAAATTTAGAAGATATAGT